>Ga0180007_10000043_pt1 | contig 219645 bp, 186 predicted proteins | sample MM_PC_MetaG_FD_121122 | JGI IMG/M metagenome (GOLD analysis project Ga0180007, IMG submission 121122) | Groundwater microbial communities from the Aspo Hard Rock Laboratory (HRL) deep subsurface site, Sweden - MM_PC_MetaG | ecosystem: Environmental > Aquatic > Deep subsurface > Groundwater... | reverse complement strand
TGGTTTAATAAAAAACGTTGGTATAAAAAGAACTTGCATGAGAGTCGAAGGTAACTTATATATTGCCGCCGAAATTGGCATTGGCGAAGTTCCGTTTGGATTCAATCTTTTTACTACTGAACCGACGTTGGAGGAGTTTGAGAAAGAGTTTGGAGAAACTACCAATTATAAATCTGTTTGGGGGCATAATAAAAAAGGCACTTATTCAGGTGGGGAAAGAGTATATGCCGGGTTATATCTTGGCTATCGAAACGGAAACAGGGTAAGCCGGTTTGGAATAGATGGCCCGGGCGTTCAGGAGTTTACGCAAAACTTTATTCATGGAAAATATTTTCCTTTGGTCAATTCACCATATTTTGACACACGTTTGGGTTCACCGTCAGCGATGTTTCTTCAGGGTGGTTATATGAATCCGTTTTCGCTTTATCTTTTTTAGATAAACTTACAATTATACTTATTATGCCTCACAAAAAAACAATTACAGCAATTTGTATAATTCTAATTATCTTCTCGCTAAATAGTTGTTTCACTAAGAAAAAGGATTTTTTTGCATACAAATATCCGTTAATTAAATCAGGTAACCCACTCTCAATAAAAACAAATGGGTTTTATGCTCCAGTTGATATTAAAGGCAGGATATTGTTCTTGTACGAAAACGGAATAGTTAAAGAGGGTCCCTGGGTGAGCGATTTTTTCTTTAACAAATCAAAATACTTTGATATCATTAATGAGGATTATTACACCCAAAAAGGTAAAGAATACTTTGGGTCTTTTATGATCAAAGATACTAGTATTGTAATACAACTTTTTAATATTCACACTTCACATAATCCAATATACCGTAGGTGGGTATTTGAGTCATCAGGGCTTATCACTAGCGACACGACTATTGTCTTATATAGCAATTTTGAATACTTAAATAAGAATGAGTTTTATAAAGTGCCGGTCTTATTTAAATTTGTTCCTTATGAAAACAAACCAGATAGTTCAAATGCATGGTTCAGAAACAAAACTTGGTATAATGAAAATATGCATGATAGTCGAAGGTAATTCATTTTTCCTTATCGAAATTGGCATTGGTGAAGTTTCGTTTTGATTTAATCTTTTTACTACTGAACCGCCTTTGGATGAGTATGAAAGTAAACCACATAAAGGTGGTAATTCAGAATTCGAATCACCGATTCAAGGTAAAAATCCCCCGCTGGCGCGGATTTGCAATCCGTGCCCCGGTTGAGGAAGCTTTGGTTTTCAAACCTGAGGACTATGTATACAGCAGCGCTGTTAATTATGCTGGTGGTAGGGGTTTGCTATAAGTTACATTGTTAAGTTGAGATGGAAAATGAAGGTGGATTATTAGCAAGATATTTAACAATGGCACGGATTACAAATCCGCGCCAGCGGGGGGGAAAATGAAGGTAAATTATTAGCAAGATATCTAACAATGGCGCGGATTTCAAATCCGCGTCAGCGGGGGTAGCTAATCCGTGCCAGCGGGGGCAAGCTTCAAACAAACTTAATTCGGGATAAGCCCAAAAAATCAGACTGTTCGGCTTTCTAAGCCTCCTGCTTGTTCATTTGGATTTAACTCATCTGATGATCACCTTCCCCAGTAAATTGTTGATTTTAACCTTCATATCATTCAGGTTTTTGTATTCTTTCAGCAGATTGTCCTGTGCGTCGCCTTCTGTAGCCGCTTCCAGCTGTTGCATCAGTTCGGGCAGGCGCGATTCAATGATCTTGCTTTTAAAGTCGAGCAGGTTGCTGTCGATGCTTTGTTTCAGGTCCTCGGTGATCGACTTCACAAAAATCTTGTGCCGTTCCCAGTTCTTGCTCAGCTCATAGCGTTCGGTAAGCAGGTCGATCGCCAGCAGCGAAATGTCGGGTTCGGGATGTGAAATAAAATGCTGCTCATGCGGAACAACGCCATTGTCGAGGCCTTCGCTGTATAATTGCATGATCTTGAGGTGTGTAGGGTGGTCAAACACAAGCTTGTCGTGTGCAAGGTCATCAATGATGTAGTGGGCCACCGTTTCGCGGTAGACCGCCGGAAAGCCGTTTTCATCCGTTGTTTCAAGCAGCAAATCCTGTGCTCCGTAGTTGAGCAGCAGCTTAAGCAACTCCCTTTCCTGGTAATAGCCCTGTTTTTCTTCGGCCGGCTTCGGGGTTTCTGGTTCCTGCGGCCTGGTTTCGGCTGCTGTTTCGGGAAGGTCAGGGCTGATTTGTTTGCGAAAGCGGCTTCTGAGAAGTTTGTTCAGTTCATTGAGCAGGGTGAGCTCCTCCACGTCCAGCATACGGCTGCATTCTTTCACATAAACCGAGCGGTAGATGGCGTCGGGAATCAATGAAATGGTGTGAACGATTTCCTTGATGAGGCCAGCTTTTTTTATGGGGTCGTTAGAGGCTTCATCGAGCAGCAGACGGGTTTTAAAGCTGATAAAATCCTTCGATTCCTGCTGGATAAAACCTTCCACTTCGCTGGTTCTGTGCCTGCGCACATACGAGTCGGGATCGTTGCCTTCGGGAAAGAGCAGCACCCGTACATTCATGCCTTCCTCAAGAATCATGTCGATGCCACGCAGCGAGGCGTTGATGCCGGCTTTGTCGCCATCGTAAAGGATGGTGATGTTGTTGGTGTAGCGCCTGATGATGCGTATCTGATCAGTGGTGAGCGATGTGCCTGAGCTGGCAACCACATTTTCGATACCCGCCTGGTGCATCGAAATCACATCGGTATAGCCTTCGACAAGGAGGCAGTTATCAAGCTTGCTGATGGCATTTTTCGCAAAATAAATGCCATAGAGGGTTTTGCTTTTTGCATACACTTCCGACTCGGGCGAGTTGAGGTATTTGGCCTTCGACTTCTCAGAGCCCAGTATGCGCCCGCCAAAGCCAACAACTTTTCCCGTGAGGTTATGAATGGGAAAGATGACCCTGCCCTGGAAGCGGTCGTACAACTGCTCGTTGTGTTTGACCGACAAACCGGTAAGCAGCAGAATGTCTTCGCTATAACCACTGGCTGTGGCATACTGGCTGAAAGCATCCCTTTTGTCGCTGCAGTAACCCAGCTGGAACTTCCTGATGGTGGCTTCACGGAAATCGCGCTCCTTAAAATAGCTCAGGCCTATTGCACGGCCTTCGTCGCTTTCGAAAAGGGTGTTGGTAAACTGCTGCTGGGCAAAAAGATTGAGGTTAAACATGCGCTCACGCGCGTTCATCGCCACAATTTCTTCGGCCGTTTGCTCCCTTTCCTCTATCTCGATCTGGTATTTGCGTGCCAGGTATTTGAGCGCTTCAGGATACGAATAATGCTCATGCTCCATGATGAACTTGGCCGAATCACCAGCCTTGCCACAGCCGAAACATTTGAAGATGCCCTTGGCCGGCGACACCGTGAACGAAGGTGTTTTCTCCTGGTGGAACGGACACAGCCCGATGAGGTTGCTGCCACGCCGCTTCAGATTCACAAATTCACTCACAACCTCCTCAATACGAGAGGCTTCGAGTATGCTGGCAATGGTGTGATTTGGGATCAAGCTGCTGTAAATTATGCCGCTAAGATACACATTGCCGCCTTAAAAATGTATCTTTACCATGGATTCGTAAAGGTCTTTTAACGGAATAAATGCATTAAAACATATTGTCATGCCTGAACAAGCCATTGGATCGTTGCAGACACAGATCGGCAAGATGGACGCAAAAGATTTTGACCTCACTGCATGGAAGCGGCAAACAGCCTTGCTATTGCGGAACATATTTGGCGAAAGCGATCCGCGAATTGCACAAATCGAAAACCTGGAGGTTAAATTCAACTCCTGGTCCTTGCGCGATGCTTCCGGAAACGAGTCGTACGAGGCCAGAAGCAAGCGCATTGGCAAAGAAATACTGGAAGCTGCCATCGGCGAACTTGAAGTTTCAGGCCTGCCGGAGAAAAAAAATCCTGACGAAACAGCAACCCTCGCGCATGCCATTACGTCCTTGTTATTTGATGAGTTGAAGGGAAGCCAGGTGAAGCAGCTGAAGGCGATATTGCAGGCGCGTCAGCGCAGCGATGAGACGCTGAGGCAGCTTACTGAAATGCTCGAATCGCTCGACAAATCGTCGCTGGTGAAGATTCAGGCAGGATTGCTGATGCACGATGTGGTGCTGAAGCTGTTTCAGGAATAAGGCCTGAGCCGACCGATGCCCATCGAATACTTGATTATAAACGCAAAACCTGAATAAAAAATGAACGAGGTAAAACGCTTATACCGCAGAAGGTACAACAAGATGCTGGGTGGTGTGTGCCACGGCATCGCCGATTATTTTCAGCTCGATCCCACCCTGGTCAGGATACTGTGGGTGATTTTTACCTTTCTGGGTGGTGCCGGCATACTGGCCTACATCATCTGCTGGATCATCATTCCGGAGTCGCCTTACGGACTCTGAGCTTGTTACACAATTTTTCCGGATCGGTTGCCTGGCCGATAAGGCTTTGATGTTGCCAGCCCGGATTTATTTGTCAGGCGCTGTGACCTTCAGATACAGTTCGTTGAGCTGAGCGTCGGCAATCGCCGATGGTGAGTCGATCATCATGTCGCGGCCTGAATTGTTTTTCGGGAAAGCGATGAAGTCGCGGATCGAGTCGAAACCGGCAATCAGTGCAGTAAGGCGGTCGAAGCCAAGGGCGATGCCGCCATGAGGAGGTGCGCCATACTCAAAGGCATTCAGCAGGAAGCCAAACTGATTCTGGGCTTCTTCGTCAGAAAAGCCCAGCAGGCTGAACATCCTTTTCTGCAGTGTACGGTCGTGAATCCTGATGGAGCCTCCTCCCACTTCAACGCCGTTGATCACCATATCGTAGGCATTGGCACGGGCCTTGCCCGGATCTGTTTCGAGCAGGTGGATATCTTCTGTTTTTGGCGATGTAAACGGGTGGTGCATGGCAAAGTAGCGTTGTGCTTCCTCATTCCATTCTAAGAGCGGAAAATCGGTCACCCAAAGGGGTTTAAACACCTGTGGGTTGCGCAAACCAAGCTGGTTGCCCATTTCGAGGCGCAGCTCGTTCAGTTGCTTGCGGGTGCTTTCTTCCTTTCCGCTGAGGATCAGCATCAGGTCACCGGGTTTGGCACCGAAGCGATTTGCCCAGCCATGAAGCTGGTCTTCGCTGAAGAATTTATCGACAGATGATTTTATGGAACCATCGGCGTTGTATTTCACATAAACGAGGCCTTTGGCGCCTATTTGGGGTTTTTTCACAAAATCGGTCAGGCCATCGAGTTGCTTGCGGGTATATTCACTGCAACCACCGGCATTGATGCCCACCACCAGTTCAGCCTCATCGAAAACGGCGAAGCCGCTGTTTTTGGCCAGGTCGTTCAGTTCGACAAACTGCATGTCGAAGCGGATATCAGGCTTGTCGGAACCATACAGCTTCATCGCGGTGGCGTAATCCATGCGGGCAAAAGGGCCCACATCGAGGCCTTTCACCTTTTGAAAGAGGAAACGCGCCATGCCTTCGAAGGTGTTGAGGATATCTTCCTGGCTCACGAAGGCCATCTCACAGTCGATCTGGGTGAACTCGGGTTGCCGGTCGGCACGCAGGTCCTCATCGCGGAAACAGCGTACGATCTGGAAATAACGGTCGTAGCCGGCTACCATCAGGATTTGTTTAAACGTCTGAGGCGATTGGGGCAGGGCGTAAAACTCACCGGGATTCATGCGCGAAGGCACCACAAAATCGCGGGCTCCTTCGGGTGTCGACTTAATGAGGTAAGGTGTTTCAATTTCATAAAAACCCTGGCTGTCGAGGTAGTTGCGTGTTTCGATGGACAAGCGGTGACGCAGGGCCAGGTTGTTTTTCAGGGGCGTACGGCGCAGGTCGAGGTAGCGGTACTTCATGCGCAACTCATCGCCGCCATCGCTCTTTTCCTCGATGGTAAAGGGAGGCAATTTGGAGGCATTGAGCAACTCGAGCGATGTAAGCCTGATTTCGACTTCGCCTGTTGCAATATTCGGATTTTTCGACTCGCGCTCGCTCACCTTGCCACTCACCCTGATCACAAATTCGCGGCCAAGGCTGCGGGCAGCCTGCAGCAGCTCAGGTTTCGATTCGCCTTCTTCGAGAAACAACTGAGTGATCCCGTAGCGGTCGCGCAGATCGATCCAGAGCAAGGTGCCTTTGTCGCGTACGCGTTGCACCCATCCGCTGAGGGTTACTTCTTTTCCGGTGTCGGAAAGCCTTAATTCGCCGCAAGTATGTGTTCTGTACATGGTAAGCTTGTCGTTAACAATTGAGGCGCAAAATTACGAAAATTTGTTTGGCGCGAACTCAACTGTTGCCATGCAACCAAAACCCAATATAATCCATTTGGGCTTGAAACGCATAGGCGTTTTTTTAAACTCGTGATTTGGCTCAGCCTCAATCACCGCCGGTAAAAAACAGCATGCTGCCAACATCTGTCAGCGGCCCGTCGAACAAACTCAGCAGGGTGAAGCCACAGGAATGCGCAAAATCGTGCAGGGCTTCCGATTCGCCAAGTGTGGAAATATTGCCGCAAACAACCAGGTTGGTGCCAAGCAGGCCGCAGGCCCCGCCGAAAAATCCATGGGTGTGCTGGGCGAGGCGGATTTGTTTCGGCTCAACAAACAACACATTTTTGCCATGGCGAAGGAGTGTTTTTTCGATGCCACGGTCCGAAGTGATCATATGTGTGTTGTTGAGTGCAAGCAGGTTACAACGTGTATAAGCTTGTTTCACATGAATTGTGTCAGACGCCAGTGATAACAGCATTGGATCGCTGACCTTCAGGTTATGGATGAGCAGGTCGCCAGCGAAAACGGCATTATAGCCTGCTGTCTGCGGGTATTTTTCACCCAGGCGCTGTTGCCCGAAGCTGAGGGCAATGCCAGCGCTCCTGATCCTGGCTGACCAGTGAACAGGGATATCGGGTGAGGCGATAAGCTGATGCTTGTGCCGGCAGAGGTAAATATCCGGATGGGCAGCAATGGCCGGGTAAACACATGGCTGAGGTTCAAGCCAGAGCACCTCGCCCAGGCCTGAGAGGCTGTCTTTTGCCGCCAGCGGCATGCGCGAGTCGGCGATAATCAGCATTGGATATCGGGTTTAACGATAAAATCACGCCCTGTGAGCCGGCTGTTGCACACAAATTGCAGTTTTGGAAAGCGTTTCCTGAGCATGTTTTTGTTCGCGGCGGCATAACCCACAGCAAAATTAAATTCATGACCGGGCACTTCGATGATGATGGAAGCAGGCCCGGTGGGCCAAGCCGGAAAGCTGATGAAAAGCTGCCGCCATATTTCGGTCATTACCAATTCCTTAAAGGCCGGATGGAAAGGGCCCGCAACCAATGCGTCACCGTTCAGGCCTTCCGAAGGATGCAGGCCAAGCCTGATGACCTTAACACCAGCCGACTCAAACCTTGTGAGCAATGATGCCGACAAGCTGACAGCTTCTTCGAGGCTGAGGGGCGTGTATTCGTTGTTGTGGTATTGCTGTTCCAAGGCCGTTCCCCTGACCACCAGGCAGGGATAGATGCGGGTTTCGTGCGCACCCAGGTTAATAATGGTTTTTGCTGTTTGAAGGCTTTTTTCAGCCGTATCACCCGGGAGGCCAATCATCATCTGGAGTGCGAGCCTGAAACCCAACTCCCTGATTTTTGAAGATGCCAGCGCGACATCAGCAAGCGTGTGACCACGTCCGCAGCGGGCAAGCACCTCATCGTCGAGCGACTGAGCTCCAAGTTCAATGGTATGCACATGTTTTGCTTTCAGCAACAGCAGCACCTCATCATTGATATAGTCGGGCCTGGTGCTGAGCCTGATACCCTGCACCCTGCCATCATATAAATATGGCAGCACAAGATCGAGGTAATCTGCCTGATGCTTCAGGGGCAAACCGGTAAAATTCCCGCCAAAAAAGGCAATGTCAACGTGTTTTTTGCCCGTGGGCAGGCTTTGCAGGTTTCTTTCGATAAGTGCAACGATATCTGCCGAATCAGGAAACCCGGACTGACCTGAAATGGTGGCCTGGTTACAATAGATGCATTGAAACGGGCAAGCCAGTTCTGGCATAAAAATTGGAATGTTGTAATGCTTAGTCACATGCCAAAATTGAACAAAAAAGTCAAATCAAGGCATAAATTAAATAATTTTGCACAATCAACGTTCTTGTTAATACACACTTAAATAAGCAAATCAGTTATGAATAAACAACACTTCATGCACCAGCTGAAAGGCCTTGCCCTCATCTTGTTGGTCGCTGCAGTTACGCTGGGAGGAAGCACCGGGTGCAAAAGCAAGAAAAAGCTGGCCAAAGAACAGGCTGCAGCTGAATATGCCGCAAAGGTAGAACAGGCCAAAAGTGATTTAAATGCCATTTTGGAAGATGCAACAACCTGGACGCTGAAAGAAAAGGAGCAACGGGTAAAAACCATCAAATCGTGGAATCTGCAGGACGAGGAAATAAACAGCCTGCTCGACAAGGTGGAAGATAAACTGGCTCGCGAACGTGCCGATATTGAGCGCAAAGCAGAAGAAGAGCGGCTGCGAAGGGAAGAAGAAGCCCGACAAAAAGCAGAAGCCACTAAGTTCGTCAGCCTCGAAAGTATGCTCAAATCCATTGCCGGTGCTCCGGATGTAAACACCGCCAACGACAGGATTAACCAGACCCTGATGATGTTTGCCACGCCCGATGTGCCAGTGCTGATTATCATCAGCCGTGCCGGTGGTTTCAACGACTACGACCGCCCCACAACGATCAGGAAATACCTCGAGTACCTGAAAGATCAAAAAGTGTTTGGGAACCTCATCGAACAGGTGAAGTACGACGATTATGGCAAAATAACCGAACTGGAACTCATTAAAAAGTAAACAACACAATGAAAATCAAAAATATTATTTTAGCGCTTGTCATCAGCCTTTCAGTGAGTGGTTTTTTGGCGGCCCAGCAGGATGAATTAAGTCCTGAGCGCAAACAGGCCATCGACAGCCTTGCCCTCGAAAAAGTGCGTGACCTGAGTAAATACGTGAGCATCATTGGCAACAAGAACACCCAATGGAGCGAAGCCAACCGCGTAATCGACAGGGCTGAGGAGTTGTTTATGGCCGGAGCCGAAATCGGCGTTTCATCACTGGCCCGTCCCGACGTTTTGTACTACAATGTAAGGGCCTATTTCGAAAGACTGATGCGCTTGAACTATGACCGCGTCGAAATTGAATGGTACAAAATTGAATATGTTAGTGACCTGCAGCGTCAGCCCGACGGAACTTATGTAGGCGTCATCACCATATTTCAGCGGTTCAGGGGTTACGATCGCGAAGGCGGCCTGGTGTATGAAGACACCACCAAAAAGGATATTACTGTGTATGTGAAACGCAAGGAAACACAAATCGGTGGCCGCATCATCGGTTTCTGGGATGTGTTGCTGGGCGACATCCGCGTGAAAGAAACCTCACGTTAATGACAGTTGAACCCATACGAGGCTCCGTTGACTACGCGCCAACGGAGCCTTGTTGTTAAGGTAAATACAGCTCCGGCAAGATATTATTTCGATCATCGCATTGAAGGAAACAACCGGAAAATGCTAATTTTGCCACTAATTTGAACAAAAATCAAGGAATTACCCGGTACCTCAGCATGAAATTTTGGATAGTGGTTTTGTTTTTTTCCGGATGCCTGATGCTTGCCTGTAAAAGCAACAAACAGGAAACGGAACAACTTCCGTTGCGAACGGATGAGTTGCCGGTGACAGAATCGACAGACCTTGAGAATGCAAATCTGAAACCGTATTCATGGGTCACAGAAACCACTGTGAATAAAATGCCCGGTGGCAAGGCACATTCAGGGCAATATGTGTCAGTGGTCGACTCGGTGAGTTTCGCTTCTTACGGCTTCAGGGAAAAATTTGGCAACATTGCCCCTTTCAGCCCGGCATCAGTAAATTTCAGTGGCTGGGTATATTTGCTGGAACCAAACAAAGATGCGAAGGTCATACTGGCCACCGCCGAAAGCCTTAACAAAGACCTGTACCTTACAAAACCCATAGGCAGTGACACAATGAGCCTCAACACCTGGCATCATTTTGCAGTCGAATTCAAGCTTGATCAGCAATTTGAACCAAACGCCAGGCTGAGCATTTATGCTTTCGGTGGAAAAAAAAGGGCCTGTTTCGATGACTTTACGATCACGTTTAAATAATGAACACCAGTAAATAACATCCCTATGCTCTTCAGTTCTCCGGTCTTTCTTTTCTTTTTCCTGCCGGTGGTGTTGCTGGGATATTACCTCATCTGGACAAAAGCCAGGAACTATTTTCTGTTGCTGGCGAGCCTTGTTTTTTTCGCCTGGGGAGGGGTGAGCTATGCCTCGCTAATCCTCATTTCGATCACCTTTAACTTTTTGTTTGGCAAAGGCATTGGCCTGACGAGGGAAAACGGAAAATCGCGGATATTCCTCATTGTCGGTGTAACTGTCAACTTGTTGTTTCTTGGGGTATTCAAATATGCCGATTTCATTGTCGAAAACCTGAACCTGATGTCGGATGTGCTGAATTTCAAGCCGATAAAAGATCCGGGTATTGTGCTGCCTGTCGGGATATCATTCTACACCTTCCAGGCCATGTCGTACCTGATTGATGTGTACCGCAGGGAAACAGAAGTGCAGCATAATCCCTTTAACCTTGGACTTTACATTGCCTTGTTTCCACAGCTCATTGCCGGGCCCATAGTGCGTTATCACGATATTGCCCGTCAGATCAATGAGCGGACACATGATATTTCTGGTTTTTCGTACGGCCTGCGCCGGTTCATCCTTGGCCTCGGCAAAAAGGTGTTGCTTGCCAACAATATGGGGGCTATTGCCGATATTGCCTTTGGTACTTCCATCGATCAGCTTTCGGGATCACTTGCCTGGCTTGGGCTGATCACCTATGCCCTGCAGATTTATCTCGATTTTTCGGGTTATTCTGATATGGCTATCGGCCTGGGAAAAATGTTTGGATTTACTTTCCTCGAGAACTTCAATTATCCATATATTTCACGGTCCATCAAGGAGTTCTGGCGCCGGTGGCACATCAGCCTGTCGACCTGGTTCCGCGACTACCTGTACATCCCAATTGGAGGGAGTCGTATCTCGAAATGGCGCACCTACCTTAACCTGCTGCTGGTGTTTTTTGTTACCGGATTGTGGCATGGAGCGAGCTGGTCGTTTGTGCTCTGGGGCTTTGTGCATGGATTTTTCCTGATCATCGAACGCCTGTCGGGCGAGCGTTTTCCGGGCGTTTTGTGGCGTCCGCTTCAGCACACATACACCCTGTTTGTGGCCTTGATGGCCTGGGTGCTTTTCAGGGCCGATACAATCAGTTATGCCTGGGATTATTACGGAGTGCTGTTTGGCAGCTCATCGGCCTCACCCGACCTCATCGTATACAATATGATCCTGAACAAGGATTTTCTCTTGTTCTTTGCCCTGAGCATAATGAGTGCAAGCGGACTGCTGGCCCTTCTCGGAAACCGGATCGACAAACTGACCCTTAGCCTGCAGGAAAATTATGTGTTTGTGGCCGAAACAATGAGGATGGTGAAAGGAATTGGCTTGTTGTTGATTTTGGCCGTGTGTGCCATGTACCTGATTACGAATACCTATAACCCGTTTATTTATTACCGATTTTAACCGGAATTATGCAGGAGAGGACCTATTTTTCTGATTATTTGCTGATCGTGTTGTTTCTGGCACTGATCTCGGCGGCTTTTTTCCAGCAAGCCACCGGAATCGTTCCGCCCATACCCAACAGTGAGAACAGGAAACTGGCCGACAAACCTGTCTTTAATGTCAACCTGCTCGATCCTTTTCCTGCCGCCTATGAATCCTACTACAACGATCATTTTGCCTTTCGCAATCACTTTGTAAGCTGGTATTCCTACATCAGTTTCAATGTGTTTGACAAGAGCCCGTATCCCGACAAGGTCATCATCGGCAAAGAAAATCAACTGTACCTGGTAACTAACGAACTGGACACCTATCAGGGGAAAATGCTGTTTGACGAGCTTGCCCTGGAAAAGATCAGAAAGGAATTTAATTTCAGGAAAAGTTATTTTGCCGGAAAAGGCATCGATTATTATATGGTCATTTGTCCGACGAAATATTCGGTTTACCCGGAATACCTGCCCTGGTACATCAAGCCGGTCAGCAAAGTCAACCGCACCGACCAGTTTATTCAGGTGCTTCAGGATTTGGGCATTGCAGTGATCGACCTGCGCAATCCGTTGCGGGAGGCCAAAAACAACCGGACTGATCAGTTGTATTGGCCAACCGACAATCACTGGAGCGAAATGGGGGCCTTCCTCTCATATCAGGCCATTGTGCAACAGCTGGGCACGAAACATCCTGAACTTGTTGTGAAACAGGCCTCCGATTATGCCATCACGCCGTATGTGCGCGACGGGGGAAACCTGGCGGCAATACTCAATATGGCTGATAAACTGCCCGATACCCGCTTTAAATTCAGGCCTTTGTTCGAAAACCAAACCAGCATGATCACACCTTGTCCGTATGCCATTCCCGACAAGATGGATCCCAATGATTTTTACCATGGCTACGAAATGGCACCGGGCAGCGCGCTTCCGCGCATCATGATTGTGCACGACTCCTTTGGCAAGGTGATGTTTCCTTTTTTAAAGGACGGATTCTCTCGCACGGTGTTTATCTGGGACAAATGGCAATACAAGCTCAACGAAATCATTGTTGACGAAGAAAAACCGGATATCTACCTGACCATGACGCTCGAAAGTTTGCTTCCGGGCCTGGTTAAACACATTGATGAAAGGAATTAACCAACACAACATCAACAATCATGCGGGGTGATCGTTATCTTTGCTGCTTAAATTCAACCGGTTTTATGGCAAAAACAACTTTGTACTGCTTGCTGGCGGCATTAATGATTTTGGTAACCAGCCCGGCTAAGCTTTGCGCACAAACTCGTACCATGGGTGCTTTCGAGCTCGACGAAACGGAGTTGTATGCCATGACCAAGCAGGTGAGCCAGTTTTTCAGCCGTTTCAACAACGAAGAGGACCAGTTTGGTAAGAAATACAATCCCGGAACAAAGGAATACCGCAACAGCCAAAAGCGGAAGCAGATTCTGCCTTTGCTGTTCGACAACGAAAATGCCCGCACCACAAGTGCCCTGCGCGATTATTTCATCGACGACCTGACAAAGCCGAAAAGCGGAAATTACCTCGAATTCCTCAATGGCCGCTGGTATGCGGAGGTTTCAGCCACCTTTATCCACGAAGGCCGTGAGGTTAACATCATCCTTTTTCTGATGATCGAAAAGGAAAACCTGGGATCGAAATGGGTACTTACAAACGTCTATTATCCTGCATTCAACAAGCTATTCCCTGAAGGTGAACTGGCCGAGCGCGAAAAGCATTTTTTGCATCCGATGAGCCATGAACTCGATTTCATGAACATTTACAAGGCATTCAACGAACCACAGGTGATCGAGTATTACGGACGCAAGTCGTTTCATCCCGATTTTCTCAGCCTGTTCTTCTACGAAATAAAGATGGGCAGGATTAAGTTCAAGTCGGTCGATCAACTCAAATTCCACATTTACCAGATCGAAAGCTGGTATTTCGAAGTAGCCTACCTTAACCGCAAGGGCAACAATTCGGGCTGGCTCATCACCAACCTGATGTATATGGACGAAAAAGAAAAGAACAACTTTATTAAACTATACGAACCATGAGCAGAGGATATAATGCCCTGATTTTATTATTGTTGTTTGTGTCCATGGGACTTCAGTCTGTGGCCCAGCAAACCCCTGCCCTTACTGCTGCCGAACAGGAAGAGTACATGAAGCAGGCAGTTGAAATGGTAAAATACCTCGAGGGAACTTTGAATTTCCTTGGCGATCCGCTGGCGACAGTGCAGGAAAAGGAAATTATCATCAACGAAAGCTACAGCAAAATATTCAAGGACGACAAAGTGCAGATTGAAGATGACCTTGATGAACACCGCGAAACACCGATTAACAAGGACGTGCAGGCATACCTGAAAGACGTTGACTTCTTTTTTCACCATGTCAGGTTTAGTTTCGATGTGCAGAAAACCGATCAGCTCGTGAATGAACTCGGACAGGTATATTTCAGGGTTGCCCTGATGCGCAACCTGAACGGTCGCACCCTTTCCAACGATACAATCAGTTCGTCAAAGATCAGGTTCGTCGAAATTAACCTCGATCCGTTTCAGAAAGAGTTAAAAATAGCCAGTTACTATACTACCAAACTCAACGAAAGGGAAGAACTCAGGCAGTGGTGGTCGGGGATGGCTCCCGAATGGAAAACATATTTTGGCGAGAACATCATGGTTTTCGACACCTTGCCCCTGAATAAGGTGGAGGCACTGACAACCGATGCGATCATTACAAAACGCTGGAAATCGGTGAGCCGAAACGATACTTTTTTTGTGATGGGACCGGACACCCTGAAGATGAACATGAAACACCTGCTTTTTGGCCGACGTCCCGACACCTTGCTATACATCAACGATACCCGCATGCTGATGCTTCCCGACACGGTGGTCACTGACCTGAGCCCTGTTTATTCTGCACTAAAGGAAGTGACACGGATTACCGACATCAACATCTCATATAAACAGCAATTTACCGACCTTGAGCCATTGATAGAGTTGACCGCGTTGAAATCGATCGATTTTTCAAACACGCCCATCAACGACCTGTCACCGCTGCGCAACCTCAACCAGCTCGATGCCATTTATTGCTCAGGAACGCAGGTAACCAGCCTCGACCCCTTGGTTTATTCGGTGAAAATCAAAGAAATATACTGTTTCGACACCCGTGTGGCGGATCTACAACCACTGGCCAATTATTCCCAGCTCGAAAAGCTTTATTGCTTCAACACGGGAGTGAGTTCACTCGAGGCCATCAGGGGGAAAACCACCATGGTGGCTTTGCGCACCAACAACACACACATTTCGGATATCAGCCCGCTGCAAGGCATGTCGGCCATGCGACTGCTTGATATCAGCCGAACTGCCGTGAGCAATATCGACGCCATTGCCAGCCTTGTCAGCCTGCAGATTCTCAATATGGACAACACCAACATCAGCAGCATTGAATCGCTCAGCGGGCTGAAAGATTTATCAGTGGTGCAGTTTAGCAATACTGCTGTTGCTGATCTGGACCCCCTGAGTGACATTGCCAGCCTTAAAAAGGTGTTTTGCGACAAAACCAGGGTAAACAGTGCCAACGCCATCCTGTTTATGCGCGCAAAACCGGGCACGCTGGTGGTGTACGAATCGGAAGAGTTATCTGTCTGGTGGAACAGCCTGCCTATTTACTGGCGTGCGATACTGAGTGAACATGCAAAAACAAGCAGCAATCCAGGCGCAGAAGAGTTGCATCAGATCATCGGACTTGAAAAACTTGACCTCAAGGGAAATGCGTATTTACAAAGCATTCAACCACTTAGCAGATTAACGAACCTTGGCTATCTCTCACTTGCCAGTACCGAAATCGACGATATCGGACCTCTCATCAACCTGAGCGCCCTCAGAGAGATCGACCTGTCGAACACGCGCATCAGCAACCTCAGTCCATTGCAGAACACACTTGGACTGGAAGTTATTAATATTGAACAAACCCGGGTTGAACGGCTTGATGCACTGAATAGCATGGCCAGGCTGAAGGTCGTTTATGCCGACGGCAGCCGCGTAACACCGCAGGAAGTGATGCTACTGAAAGAAAAGCAGCACCAGACACTGATCATTTACCAGTCGGATGCACTTAAAACATGGTGGAACGGACTGAGTGAACCCTGGCAAAGCCTGTTGCTGAGCAACGTAAAGCTCACTGCGAATCCCGACAAGATGCACTTACAGGAAATTGCCGACCTGCAGGAAATACGGATCATCGACGACATGAATTTTACTGACCTTGAGCCACTGAGGATGCTTCCGCACCTGCAACGGCTGGTGTTCAAAGGAACCATGATCAACGACCTGAAACCCATTGCCGGCTTAAGCCAGCTCGAAACCCTGGAGTTTCCGAGCAACCCGATTGCCAACATCCAGGCCCTGAGCGGACTGAGCAAGATGCAAACGCTGAACATGGAAAACACCGCTGTCAGCGATCTTTCGGCTATCGCCGGGCTTGTGAATCTGAAGGTGATCAACCTGTCGGGAACCCAGGTAAATTCGTTGAAACCCCTTGCAGGACTGACCAATCTTGTTGACCTTTCTGTGTACAACACCCGTTTAAAAAGCCTGAGCCCGGCCGACCAGCTCCCTGCTTTGAAAAACATCAAATGCTACAACACCCGCATTAAGGCGAAGGAAATCGATGCGCTGAAAGCTAATCGGCCGGAGATGAATATACTGTATTATTGACAGGCCAGTTTGATGAAAAAACAAAGAGGCTGATCAGAAATGATCAGCCTCTTTTTGTTGCGTACCCGGAGCCGGGATCGAACCGGCACGAGGTTTCCGGTGTTACAGGTTTCAATTAAGAATTAAGGCAATTACTGATCAAAAAAGGAATATTATCAATCATTTATGTAGGTAATCTTCTTTAAATAGTGTTGATTGTTTAGTAAAAATGACAAAACATAAACACCAGATTGAAGGCCAGTGTGTAGTTGATCTTGCATATGGTACTCCATAAACGAGACTCCTTTTTTAATTGTACCCGAGTATAGGGTATTAATAAATTGGCCATTTACCTTCAGGAGGTCAATTCTGAGTAAGGATTCTGCTGTAGAATTTATTTTGATGGTAAGATTATCAACCGTTGGATTTGGATACAGTTGTATAATGTCTTTATTGATTTTGTCGTCAATTACATCATTAGTATCAGTACTAATTAAATTAGTAGTTTTTACAAAAGTTGGCAAACCCGCAAGACATCTGTGTGTCACCAAATCAATGATTGTATCCGTAAAACCACAGTCGATCCCCAATCTGTTTGGAAATTTTATACCCGCTAAATTATAACTTTCGAATTTTGCAATATAAATGCAGCTATCAGGTCCAATTTGCATAAAACCTGCTTTGTATATCGGATTCGGACATGTAACCTCGCCGACCAAGGTGCCTGAATTATTGATGGTTGTTTCATCATTACTGGAAATATCAAATTGATACACTGAACCAGACTTCCACGTTGTTGTATACATTTTCGAATTATCAGGTGAAAACTCAACACCCCATGCATTTTGATGACCATTGATCACTATTGGATTTGAAATAATCCCTGTAGAATTATCAAAGTCAAAGAGTTCAAATCTCCCTAAATCATAAATTGCTAAACCGATTTTTAAACCGTTTTGAGTGGCTGCAATTTGTCCCATTGAATTATAAGTACCATAAGTACCACCTATATGAATTGACCCAACATGACTTACAACGGGGATTACATCCAGACCATGTTCTGAAAGAAGATAAGCGTTAAAAGCATCTGACCCCCACTCATGGGCTATTATCCAGACATCTTGTTTGTTGTTATGAGGTATTGCTAAAGTTTTTTCTGTATTGGGGTTTAGAATCAAAAGGTTTTTAATAATGACATCACCAAGACCATTATTCAATGTCATGTCAATTATACTATACCTAAATCCGTACTCACCTACAAATGCATCATTGGTAAAGAGATAATAAATATCAGAATGACCTGGTTGTTTTACAGCCAAAGCCCCGTTTGTGGCTGAAGTATCACCAAGTAACCCTGTGCCATTTGGCATAATATGATGCTCCCTATCCCAAATATTTATTCCATTTGAATAGAACAACAACTGACCTGCTGAATTTGAAATGGAAGTACAATTATCAAGTGTGCGCATTGAACTACTATCATAGGCCACTGGTCCACTTTCATCAAACCACATGGATGCATGGTCACCAAAATACCAGACATTGTTTTCATTTTGTGAAAACACTGATGCAGGCAGGCTCAAAAGTAAAAGGACAATGAATAATTGTGTGTTTTTCATACTGGATAATTTTAATTCTTATAAGAAAGCAAGTGTTCTTGTTTTCACTACTTCAATTAGAATCGTTATAATGACAACCAGAAACCATGCTCTTATTTATTCAGATTATAAAAGTCTTTTTACTCCAGTAGTCAGGTTTCGGCTATTATTATCACGTCAAATTTACAAAAACCTTAAAACAATTCAAATATTTATTCCCAGGTTTTCGTACAAATAATGTGCTTATAATTAACTGATTTATAATATGTATGAAAACCAGTAAGTGTCGAAGGTGTATCAAAGCTGATGATTGCCTGTCAAATCTCGAGAAAAGGAATATGGTTATTCGATGCAAATCCTTGGAAAACTTGAAGTTGTCATTACTAATTCGGCTTCGCGGAAATAAAAAAAAAGACTGATCGGTTAGATCAGCCTCTTTTTGTTGCGTACCCGGAGCCGGGATCGAACCGGCACGAGTGTTACCTCACTGGTTTTTGAGACCAGCGCGTCTACCAATTCCGCCATCCGGGCATGGATCAAATGCGTATTGGGGCTGCAAAGGTAATAAAAATTGTTTCAAAAATTAGTGGGATTTTTTTTTTCGGTTATGTGATTTTTTTAGCTGATAATGAATGCGATACTGAAAAATAGTAAACTCATCCCAAAATAATTTTCAAAATCAGGATTAAGTACTTACTTTTGCAGCCAAATTACCCACAATACCAATCTGTTATGCCTGAGCCAATTGTAAGTATTTTTGCTGGAAGGGCCACCGAATATCTGGCCCGGAAAATTGCCTCAAGTTACCACACAACACTTGGGAAAGCGGTAGTTACGAACTTTTCTGACGGCGAATTTCAGCCATCTTTCGAAGAAAACATCCGTGGCCGCGATGTGTTTTTGATTCAGTCGACATTCCCGCCGGCCGAAAACCTGCTCGAACTGTTGATGCTTGCCGACGCGGCCCGCAGGGCTTCGGCGCGCACCATCACTGCTGTAATGCCGTATTTTGGTTTTGCACGGCAGGACAGGAAGGACAAACCCAGGGTGACCATTGCCGCCAAGCTGATTGCCAACCTGCTCATCACCTCGGGTGTGCAACGCATCATCACCATTGACCTGCATGCCGATCAGATTCAGGGATTTTTCGATGTTCCCGTGGATCACGTGTATGCATCAAACATCTTTCTGCCTTATATCCAAAGCCTTAAGCTGCCCAATTTGACCATGGCCTCACCTGATACAGGTGGCACACGCAGGGCCGCTACCTATGCCAAAATGCTAGAAACAGGCTTTGTGATCTGTTATAAACAGAGGGCCAAGCCCAATGTGGTTGAAGAAATGGCCCTCATTGGTGATGTAAAAGGACGTGATGTAGTGCTCATTGATGACATTATCGATACAGCGGGAAGCATTACTAAAGCAGCTGAACTCATCATGGATAACGGGGCCAATAGTGTGAGGGCTTTCTGTACGCATCCGATTTTCTCGGGCTCGGCTTACGAACGCATCGAAAACTCGCCCTTTACCGAGGTGGTTGTTACCGATACCATCCCGTTAAAAAAAGAAAGCAGTAAAATAAAGGTTTTGTCAACCGCTGATCTGTTCGCTGAAGTGATTCGCCGTGTCGAAAACTATGAATCGATCAGTTCGTTGTTCAAAGTTTCAACTAAATAAATATCAATTAATTAACTATCATGAAAACAGTATCATTGAGCGGTTCTCTTCGCGAGAACGTAGGGAAAAGAGATGCTAAAGGCCTGCGCTATCAGGGCAAAGTCCCCTGTGTGTTGTATGGCGGAAAAGAACAGGTTCGTTTCACAACGGATGAGCCTAACTTCAAGCCCATTCTTTTTTCACCCGAAACATTCGTTATCGAAATCAATATTGATGGCAACAAACACCTGGCCATCCTGAAGGACATCCAATATCATCCGGTTGGTGATCAGGTGCTGCATGCCGATTTCTATGAAGTTACAGACACCAAACCAGTGGTTGTTTCTATTCCTGTAAAAACCAGCGGCACAGCTCCCGGCGTGATCAGGGGTGGTAAGCTGAAGGTGAAACTTACCAAGGTAAAGGTTAAAGGCCTCATCCAGGACATTCCGGACTATATGGACATCAATGTTTCGAAACTGAACATTGGCCAGTCAGTTAAGGTGAAGGACATGAAGTTCGATAAAATGACCATGCTCGATATGCCTAACCTGGTCATCGTTGACGTGAAAACAGCACGTGGTGTTGTTGCCACTGAAGAAACAGAAGACGCATCTGCATAATAAAGCCCTGTGGCTTACAAATAGAAGGCGTAAGACTTATGGGTCTTATGCCTTTTTTTTACTTTTGTTAAAAACCTGACCCATTGAAATACCTCATTGCAGGCCTCGGAAACATTGGCGCGGAATATGCCAATACCCGCCACAACATTGGCTTTCAGATTGCTGACGCATTGTGCAGGGAACTGGAAGGAAGTTTTGTCACCGAGCGCCTGGCGCAACTTGTCCGCCTGAAATACCGCGGTCGCTCCCTGGTGGTCATCAAGCCGACCACCTATATGAACCTGAGCGGGAAAGCGATCCAATACTGGATGCGCCAGGAAAACATTCCCCTCGAAAATCTCCTCGTATTGGTCGATGATATTGCTTTGCCGCTGGGGCAGTTGCGCATGAAAATGAAGGGCGGCGATGCAGGGCACAACGGACTCGATCACATCATTCAGACACTGGGGACCAACGAATTTGCGCGCCTGCGCTTTGGCATAGGTGATGATTTTGCCCGAGGACGTCAGGTAGAATTTGTTTTGGGTGAATGGAATCTCCAGGAAAAAGCGCTGATTGCACCGCGTGTCGACCTGGCCACCGACATGGTCAAAAGCTATGCCATGGTGGGCATTGAGCGCACCATGACGGCTTTCAACAATAAGTAAATATTGCAGTTAAACTTGTGGTCGCAGTTTGCGGGCAATGATGGCCGGAATCTGGTCGATGGCCACCCTTTCCTGCTGCATGCTGTCGCGTTCCCGAATGGTAACGGTGTTGTCTTCAAGCGATTGATGATCCACCGTGACACAATAGGGCGTACCAATGGCATCGTGACGGCGGTAGCGTTTACCGATGGCGTCTTTTTCCTCGAAATGACACATGAAATCCTGTTTCAGCACGTCCATAATTTCGCGTGCTTTTTCAGGAAGACCATCTTTCTTCATCAGGGGTAAAACGGCAACTTTGTATGGGGCCAGCACGGCAGGCAGGCGCAGCACCACACGTTCTGAACCATCTTCAAGTTTTTCTTCGCTGTATGCATTGCTCATCACGGCAAGGAACATGCGGTCGAGCCCGATGGAAGTTTCAACCACATAAGGCACATAATTTTCATTCAGTTCAGGATCAAAATACTGGAGCTTTTTGCCTGAGTACTTCTGGTGTGCGCCAAGGTCGAAGTCGGTGCGTGAGTGAATGCCTTCGAGTTCCTTGAAACCAAAAGGAAATTCAAACTCAATATCTGCTGCTGCATTGGCATAATGGGCCAGTTTTTCGTGGTCGTGGAAACGGTATTTTTCGGCTGGCAGGCCAAGTGATAGGTGCCATTTGAGCCGCTGTTTTTTCCAGTATTCGAACCATTCGAGTTCTTCGCCGGGTTTCACAAAAAACTGCATTTCCATTTGTTCAAATTCGCGCATACGGAAGATAAACTGCCTGGCAACGATTTCGTTTCGGAAGGCTTTTCCGGTCTGTGCAATGCCGAAAGGAATCTTCATGCGGCCTGTTTTCTGCACATTGAGGTAGTTTACAAAGATGCCCTGGGCCGTTTCCGGTCTGAGGAAAATTTCGTTGGCACCTTCAGCTGTCGATCCCATCTGGGTCGAAAACATCAGGTTGAACTGCCTGACTTCGGTCCAGTTGCGCGAACCGGAAATCGGACAAACAATGCCAAGGTCCTCGATCAGTTGTTTGATGGCGTCGAGTTCGCCTCTTTCGAGCGAGCCATACAACCTCGTCCTGATCTCTTCCGATTGGGCATTGTATTCCATCACCCTGGCGTTGGTGCTGACAAACTGCTGTTCATCGAAAGTGTCGCCAAAGCGTTTACGTGCTTTGTCAACTTCCCTGGCAATTTTATCTTCAATTTTTGCCAGATAATCTTCCACCAGCACGTCGGCACGGTAGCGCTTCTTCGAATCCTTATTATCGATCAGCGGGTCGTTGAAGGCATCAACGTGGCCCGATGCCTTCCAGATGGTTGGATGCATAAAGATGGCCGAATCGATCCCGACAATATTCTCGTGCTGCTGCACCATGGCTTTCCACCAATAGCTCCGGATATTGTTTTTAAGTTCAACACCGTTTTGCCCGTAGTCATACACGGCACTCAGACCGTCGTAAATCTCACTCGACTGAAACACAAACCCGTACTCTTTGGCGTGGGCTGTAAGTTTTTTGAAAAAATCTTCCTGGTTTATCATGCTGCAAAATTAGTGATTTTGGTTGGCTGGCAAGCTACTGGTGGTAGTTTCTTCGCCGGCGCTTTGTATCAGATAAAAAAAGGAGCTGTTTAGGCTCCTTTGTGTTTTCAAATTACTGATCATCAATGCGTAAAATTGATTATATGATCAGCATGGCATCGCCATAGGTAAAGAAACGGTATTTGTTGGCAATGGCTTCGCGATAGGCTTTCATCACAAAATCGTATCCTCCAAAGGCTGCAACCTGCATCATCATCGGCGATTTTGGCAGGTGGAAATTGGTAATCATGGCATCGGCCATACCAAACTCATATGGAGGGAAAATGAACTTGTTGGTCCAGCCTTTGTAAGGTTTTACCTTTCCGGTAATAATCACCGCTGTCTCAACGGCTTTCATGGTGGTTGTGCCCACGGTAACAACGCTGTTGCGGCGCTGTTTGGCTGCATTGATGATATCGGCATTGATCTCGTCGAGGATCATTTCTTCCGAATCCATTTTATGCTTGGTCAGGTCTTCAACCTCAATTGGGCGGAAGTTGCCCATGCCTGTGTGCAGTGTAACTTCGGCAAACGACACACCGATCAGTTCGAGGCGTTTCATGAGTTCGCGGCTAAAGTGCAGGCCGGCAGTAGGAGCAGCAATGGCGCCTTCGTGTTTGGCATAGATGGTCTGGTAGCGTTCTTCGTCCTCAGGTTCAACAGCCCTTTCGTGAATCTTTGGCAGGGGAGTTTTACCGAGGGCCTGAATGGTTTGTTTAAACTCTTCGTACGGACCATCGAAAAGGAAGCGCAGGGTGCGGCCCCTCGATGTGGTATTATCGATCACTTCGGCCACAAGTGATTCATCATCACCGAAATACAGTTTATTGCCGATGCGGATTTTCCGGGCAGGATCAACGAGTACATCCCACAACCGGCTTTCGCGGTTTAACTCTCTGAGGAGGAAAACTTCAATTTTTGCTCCTGTTTTTTCCTTTTCACCGTAGAGCCTTGCAGGGAACACCTTGGTGTTGTTTAATACAAACACGTCACCGTCTCTGAAATACTCCAGAACATCCTTAAAAATCCTGTGCTCAATTGTCTGATCTTTACGATTGAGGACCATCAAACGAGATTCATCTCTGTTCTTTGGTGGGTGGCTGGCAATAAGATTCTGGGGTAAGTTAAACCTGAATTGTGATAATTTCATTCGCTTAATTAATTAATATCCAACAACTTTTAATAAATTCCTTCCAAGTTTTAAGCTGGTTTAATTTATGGGATTGCAAAGGTAAACCAATATCGTGCCGAAGTCAAGTAATTCGGTATCAAAATAGCTAAACCTGCTGTAATGAAGGGATTAAACTGGTGCTGAATCGATGATGGCGTTTTTCAGCTTCTCGAGCGGCCAGGCATTTTCAACCGAATAGTCACCAATTTTTGTGCGCCTGAGGCTGGTAAGGGTTGCACCGTTGTTGAGTGCGAGGCCGAAATCGTTGATCAGGCTGCGGATATAGGTGCCTTTGCTGCACCTGACGCTGAAATCAATGTCGGGCAAATGAAAGGTCGAGAGGGTGAAATCGTTGATGGTGACCTGGCGGGCTTCCATCTCCACTTCCTTGTTTCGGCGGGCATAGCTGAACGCCCTTTTGCCATCAATTTTCACTGCAGAAAAGACCGGAGGATACTGATCAATTTTGCCGAGAAACTTTTGCCTGGCTTCCTCGAGCATGGAGTGGGTAATGCCTTCGATGGGGAAAAATCCATCTGGCTCTGTTTCAAGGTCGAACGAGGGGGTGGTCACGCCAAGCCTCATGGTGCCCGTGTACACTTTTTCCATGTCCTGCAAATACTGAATCTGCTTGGTCAGTTTGCCAGTGCAGATAATCAACAAGCCTGTTGCCAGCGGATCGAGTGTGCCCGCATGCCCAACCTTGAGGCCCGAAATCTGGTGAAACCGCCTGATGAGAGAGCGGATATAATTCACTGCATCAAAAGAAGTCCAGGTAAGGGGTTTGTCTACAAGCAGCAGTTCGCCGGTTTCAAATGCAAAGGCCATAGGATTACATTACACTTAAGTCGTGACCCAAACCAAGCATGACCAGGATGATCAGGCCGACAATGATGCGGTAATACCCAAACCATTTGAACCCATATCGGGTAAGAATGCTGATGAAACTCTTGATGGCCACCATGGCTACGGCAAAGGCCACAACGTTGCCAATGAGCAGGATGTCGATATTCGACTTATCGATGGCAGTGTAGTTCTGCAACAACTTATAGGCAGAAGCTGCAAACATGGTGGGTACGGCAAGGAAAAACGAAAATTCGGCGGCTGTTTTGCGGCTTAATTTTTGGGTCATGCCTCCGATAATGGTGGCGGCCGAACGCGACACACCCGGAATCATGGCGATGCATTGAAACAGTCCGATTTTGAATGCCGTCGGATAACTCACCGATTGGTCATCAGCTGGTTTGTTGAACCATTTATCAACAAACACAAGCACTATGCCTCCCAAAACAAGCATTACTGCAACAACCACAACATTTTCGAGCAGGCTGTCGATGAGGTCGCCGGCAAGAAAACCAATGATGGCTGCCGGGATAAAGGCTACAAAAAGCTTGAGGTAAAAATCGAAGCGCTGAAAAAACTTACGCCAGTAGAGGATGACTACAGATAAGATGGCGCCAAACTGGATGTTGATAGTAAATGCCTTTACGAAATCATTGATTTCCATCCCAAGCAAACCCTGGGCAATGATCATATGACCCGTTGATGAAACGGGCAGAAACTCAGTGATTCCTTCTACAATGGCAATGATGATGGCTTCGAACAGACTCATCGATTAATGGTCTGTTTTTTTCATGATCGCATAAATTTCGATGGCATAGCCTGCCAGCACAAGCAGCGGAGCCAGTGTCATGCGCTGAAAATTGAAAATTCCCTGGCTGAAAACATCCGGGTCGGATGAACCGCCACCGATCATCAGCAGAAATCCTACCACGATGAATGCCAGTCCAATAAGTACCCAGCGGTAGTTTTCGCGGGTGAAGGCAAATGCTTCGGATCCCTTGGATTCCTCAATGGGAGATTTTGTAGGTTTTATCGTTGTTTTCATAGTTTTAAACACGTTTTCGAGGCCAAAGATAGGCGATATCAGAGAAACTCAATTAAATAATTTATCGGTTTTTGCCCTGAGGTATTTGCCGATGGCAAAATATGTCGACACACCTGAAATGGCCATGCCGAGCACAAAAACAGCCGCATAGAAGATCAGCACGGTGTTCATTTCATGCAAAAGCGCCAGTTCGGGAATGTTTTGAACGGAGAGATAAAGGATGCCTGTAAGCATGAGCAAGGCAATGATGGCACCGATGATGCCCTGAAAAATGCTTGACCAGATGAAGGGTTTACGGATGAAATTTTCTGTTGCACCGACAAGCTGCATGCTGCGGATGAGAAAGCGTTTTGAATAGACAGATAAACGGATGGTGTTGTTGATGAGTGCAATGGCTATCACCAGCAACAGCACGCTGAATCCCAGAATGATGACGCCTATGCGGTTGATGTTTTTGTTGATGAGGTGTACAAGTGATTTCTGGTAAAACAGCTCCTTCACATTGCTGTTTTCAAGAATCTTCTTTTCAATCACGGCCAGGCTGTCGTTGTTTGCCCAGGCGGCCTTAAACCTTACGTCGATGGAGGGCATCAGTGGATTTTGCTCCTCGCCGAGCCATTTGATAAAATCTTCGCCCAAATCCTTCGTCAGCATTTCGGTGGCTTCTTCACGGGTAATGTATTCAGTTGATTTCACATAAGGTGAGGCATCAAGGGTTTTTTGCAGCTGCAGAATCCCGGCTTCTTTCACTCCTTCATTCATGATGATTTCGAAGCCAATGTTTTCCTTGATGTGGTCGGAAAGCCGCCTTGCATTGATTACGATCAGGCCGAGCAGTCCCAGCATAAACAGCACCAGGGTGATGCTCACCACCGAAGTGATATAGGAACCTGTCAGGCGTCGTCTGGTATATTGGTCGTCGCGGGTGCTCATGGACAAAAAATTAAAAAGCTAAATTAGGTATTTTCTTGTATTCCGACAACGAAACCAGTTCCCTCTATTTGGTCACAATCGGTTTCGCTGATTCGGTGTAGCCAGCTTTTTGCTAATTTTGCCAACAATCAGTTAAGGATCATATGCGCTTTTTGGGTATCATCGTAGCATTTTTGTCGTTGGCCATCAGCCTCAATGCCCAGGAAAACGTAAATCCCTATGGCCTCGACATCACGGCCACCACAGCTGCATACCAGCGTGAGATTGGCGAAAACGACCTGATGGAACTTATCGATCTCGGCGATTACATCCCTCACCTGGCCTTCGATATCAGGTATGCCGGAACCAATAATTTCACCGGGTCGCAGGTGTACACTTCCGGAAGGGCTTTTTTGCGCAAGGCTGTTGCCGAAGCACTGGCCAAGGCTGAGGCCGAGCTCAACAGCATGGGTCTTGGGCTGAAAATTTATGATGCCTACCGGCCTTATGCGGCTACGCTGAAGTTTTATGCACTGGTGAAAAATACGGACTTTGTGGCCGCTCCCTGGGTGGGATCGCGGCACAACAGGGGTGCAGCAGTTGACGTCACGCTTATTAACCTTCAAACCGGTGATGAGCTGCTGATGCCGACAGCCTATGATGATTTTACCGAAAAGGCCAATCCAGCCTGCACTGCCCTTCCTGAAGAGGCCATACAAAACAGGGATTTGCTGGTAGGGGTGATGAGGAAGCACGGTTTCACGGTGTTTCAAACAGAATGGTGGCATTTCGATTTCAGGGGATGGGAGCAATACGGCTTGCTCGATATGCCTTTCGATTCGATTGATTACGTACGACACACATTGAGCAGATAATTAAATAAACCATGGATTACAATTTTAAAGAGGTCGAGAACAAGTGGCAGGCGTATTGGCGCAGGAATAAAATTTACCAGGTTTCGGTCGACCATAAAAAACCGAAATTCTATGTGCTGGACATGTTTCCATACCCTTCCGGTGCCGGATTGCATGTGGGCCACCCGCTTGGTTACATTGCCTCTGACATTTATGCCCGCTACAAACGGCTCAAAGGGTTCAATGTGCTGCATCCAATGGGCTACGATGCCTATGGATTGCCTGCCGAACAATATGCCATTCAAACAGGGACTCATCCGGCAATAACCACCGAAAAAAACATCAGTCGCTACCGCGAGCAACTCGATAAAATCGGGTTTTCGTTCGACTGGGACCGCGAGGTAAGAACCAGCGATCCGGATTATTACAAATGGACACAATGGACTTTTATTCAGCTGTTCAATTCGTGGTATAACCTCAAAACCAACAAAGCCAGCCGCATTGCCTTGCTGAAAGCCGAGTTTGCCCTCTTCGGGAATGGCCACATCAAGGCAGCCTGCAGCGAAACGCCGACGTTCACGGCCGAGGAATGGGTGGATATGGACGAACGCCAACAGCAGCAGATCCTGATGAATTACCGCCTGGCCTACCTTGCCGACACCATGGTCAACTGGTGTCCCGACCTGGGTACGGTGCTGGCTAACGACGAAGTAAGTGAAGGCTTGTCGGTCAGGGGCGGACATCGCGTTGAGCGCAAATCGATGAAACAATGGCTGCTGCGCATAACAGCTTATGCCGACCGCCTGCTCGATGGCCTCGACACCATCGACTGGAGCGAATCGCTCAAAGACATTCAGCGAAACTGGATCGGGCGCTCAGAAGGCGGGTCGATGTTGTTTGCCGTTGAAGGTAGCACCGAAACAATTGAGGTATTTACTACACGTCCTGACACGATCTTCGGAGCGACGTTTATGGTGCTTGCTCCCGAACATGAACGCGTAAAAACATTGACTACTTCATCACAACAGGCTGAAATTGACCGCTACATCCAACGCACAAAAAACCGATCGGAACGTGAACGCATGGCCGAAGTGAAAAAGGTGAGCGGCGCTTTCACAGGAAGTTATGCCATCAATCCATTCAATGGCGAAAAATTACCTGTCTGGATAGCCGACTATGTACTAATGGGGTATGGCACTGGCGCCATCATGGCAGTGCCGGCCCACGACAGTCGCGACTTTGCTTTTGCCCGTCATTTTAACCTGCCCATCATCCAGGTGGTGTCGCGCAAGGGCGAATCGCCCTCCGATCCTGCAGGCTGGGAAGAATCGTATGATTCGAAAGAAGGCGTGCTGATCAATGCAGGATTCATCACCGGATTGTCTGTCAAAGAGGCCATCAGCAAGGTGATTGATGCGGCAACGGAAAAGGGCATTGGCACAAAGAGAATCAACTACAGGTTGAGGGATGCGATTTTCAGTCGCCAGCGATACTGGGGCGAGCCTTTTCCGATTTATTACAAGGATGGCATGCCGTATGTGCTTGATGAGAAAATGCTTCCTCTTGAACTGCCGAAGGTAGACGCTTATCTGCCCACCGAAACGGGCGAGCCGCCACTGGCGCGTGCCATCAACTGGAATACCGCCGAAGGGTATCCGATTGAAACCAACACCATGCCCGGGTTTGCCGGCTCAAGCGGCTATTACCTGCGTTATATGGATCCTAAAAACAAGGCCGAATATTTCTCGAAGGAAGCCAACGACTACTGGCAGCAGGTCGATCTCTATATAGGCGGTGCCGAACACGCAACAGGACACCTGATCTATGCCCGTTTCTGGAATATGTTCCTGTTTGACCTTGGACTCGCCTGCAAGCCAGAACCCTTTCAGAAACTCATCAACCAGGGCATGATTCAGGGACGCTCGAGCCTTGTGTATCGCGTCAACGTCGAAAAAATGGCAGAATACCTGCTGTGGGAAGAACTCCGCGATGGCAAGATGGGGGTCAGCTTTGTGCGTGATTTCCGCGACGGCCACCGTAAATTCGACTTCTTCAGTCCCGAAGCGCGGCTGGTGATCGAAGTAAAAAGACAGCATTCGCTCGAAAAACTTGCCCATCCTTACGAAGCCTATTGCCAGAAAAAAGGGTACAAGCTCTTGCTGATTCCGCTGCGCGACTTTATTGACGAAATGGATGGCATCCGGACCAGGATCAGCGATGCTGTAAAGGGCAAACCCGTCAAAGCCTTTATTGAAAAAGAAAGCCTGAAATCATACCTTGCTTTTGTTTCGAAAAATTATCCGGGACGCGAGCAGTTTTCTGACCCGCTGCACGTTGACATCAGCCTCGTACATAATGACATCCTCGATACTGAAGCCTTCAGGCAATGGCAACCTCACCTTGCCGAGGCGGTATTTATCCTCGAAAACGACAAATATGTCTGTGGCTGGGAAGTGGAGAAAATGTCGAAATCGAAATACAATGTCCAAAATCCCGATGAGCTGATCGACCGTTATGGAGCCGACACACTCAGGATGTACGAAATGTTTCTGGGGCCACTTGAGCAATCGAAGCCATGGGACACTCAAGGCATTGAAGGCGTTTTCCGTTTCATCAGGAAATTCTGGCGCCTGTTTCACAACGAAAACAACGAACTGAATATTTCGGACGATAAAGCCGGCAAGGCAGAGCTGAAGGTGCTCCACCGGACCATCAGGAAGGTAGAAGAAGACAACGAACGGTTCTCATTCAATACGGCTGTTTCGGCCTTCATGATCTGTGTGAACGAATTAACCGATCTGAAGTGCAACAAGCGCGAAGTGCTGGAGCCATTGACCATATTGCTGTCTCCTTTTGCACCTCACCTGGCCGAAGAGATGTGGAGCCTGCTCGGACATTTTCAATCGGTAGTCTTGCAGTCGTTTCCGGCCTGGGACGAAGAAATGATGACTGAGAATACCTTTTCGTATCCTGTTTCGTTTAATGGAAAAACGCGCTTCAGGATAGAGTTGCCTGTGGGGATGGACATTAAAGCAATCGAGGAAACCACGCTTGCAACAGAGGAGTGCAAAAAATGGACCGAAGGGAAACAGGTGAAAAAAATTATTGTGGTTCCGCAACGGATCATCAATATTGTGGTTTAGCCGGCATCAATTTAAACTACTTTTGACCCTTTCGTAAAAATTCAAAAGCAATCGGTGATGATGAAACGGATCGTGCTTATGGTGGTTTTAGGCATAATGTTGTCAACGGCAATGTTGCATGCCCAAAAACTGCTCAATCACCACAATGAAGCTTTTGGCGACAAGGAATCGCTCACTTTTCGCGTATACTATAACTCGTTGCTCACGGGCAATGTCACTGCCGGTGAAGCCACCATTGAGGTAAAGGACAAGGGCCAGCGGATGTTCGACAGACCCGTCTGGCATATCATTGGCGAAGGAAAAAGCAAAGGGGCATTTAACTGGTTCTACAAGGTCCGCGACCGTTTCGAATCCTATGTTGACAAAGAAACACTGTTACCATATCTGTTTGTCCGCCGCACCAGAGAAGGCAATTACCACAAAGATGATGAGGTGTATTTTTACCGTGATCAGGGTGTTGCCGTGAGCCGTAAAAAACGCAAGCCCGTGCCTGAAAACGTCCAGGATTTTGTGTCGGCCCTGTTCTATATGCGCACCCTCAGCCTGAGTGATTTTTCGGCCGACAGCAGCTATTACATCGATTTTTTCCTCGATGACTCGGTGTATGTGTCAAAGATTAAGTACCGGGGCACCGAAACCATCGAAACAAGCCTTGGGGTGTTCCGTTGTTTAAAAATATCGCCCATGATGGCAACAGGAGAGGTATTTGCCGATGCCTATCCGCTGCATGTGTGGGTCACCGACGACAAAAACCACCTGCCCTTGCTTGCCGAGGCAAAGGTAATTGTCGGCAGTATCAAGATGGAACTCGTTGAATATCAAAACCTACGAAATCCGATCAGCGCAAGAAAGAATGATTAGTCCTGCCTTTATGCTGACCTTACACAAGCATTGTTCAAAGGACCTTAAGCCTGATTTTGTGCCTGTTTTCCTCCTTTTTTTTTACCGCATAGCACAATGGGTGTTTTAATTTGCGGCTGATCACCTAATTTTGGCCTGATAATTGCCTTGATGCAGGGATAAACCAATGCTGCGCCTTGCCAGGAAAATACACACCCATATGAAAAACCAATCCTTGTTCCGTTCCATCTTCATACTTGCATTGATACTGATTATCAGCCCGGCTTTTGGCCCCGGACAGGAGCCCGATTATGAAAAGATGTGGAAAGAAATAGAAGTTGTCAGGGACAAGGGGCTTCCACGGTCGGCCCTCGATTTGCTCGATGTGTTGTATAAGAAAGCCGTGGGCGAAAACAACCAGCCGCAACTGCTGAAATCGGTTCTTTTCAGGATCAACCTGAGCAGAGAAATAACGGAGGACCACCTCATTGAAACCATCAGGCAGACAGAATCCCAGCTTCCGCTGCTGCAGAGTCCTGCCAGGGAAGTGATGCATTCGGTCTTAGCCGAGTTGTACTGGTTTTATTACCAGCAAAACAGGTATGTGCTGCTTAACAGAACCCCAATTGACAGCAATGCATCGGCCGACATTGCCGAATGGGATGTGAAACAACTGCGACAGGTCATCACCGCACATTACCGTGCATCACTGGCACAACAAGAATTGCTTCAAGGCATCGCGCTGAAAGATTTTGAACCCATTTTGGAGTTGCCCAAACAACAATCCTACCTGATTCAGCCTACGCTCTATGATTTTCTTGCGCACCGTGCCATTGATTTTTTCCGTGCAAATGATGCAGGGCTCACGCAAAAAGCAATGGCTGTGCAAAGACCGGACAAAAACAACAGCGCAAGGATGTTTGCGCCACTGCGTGATTTTATCCGCGATTCGATCGTAAACTGCGATGCTGCAGATGCAACCGTTTTAAATCTTTTCAGAAAGCTGATGTATGTGCACCTGAGCAAGGGCAACACCATTGCCCTGGTTCATGCCGACCTTGACCGGCTGGCTTTTGCACTGGAAGTGGCCGGATCAGGAAACGAAAACAAAGCCCTGTATCTGAACAGCCTCAAATGGCTGCAGGAAGGAAATCAGCACGATAGCATCTCAGCAGAGATCGCATACCGCAGGGCCGCATATCTCACAGAGCAACCCTATAGCCAGATGGTTGGCGCGGATAGCGAGGCGCGCTATAACCTCCGCCATGCGCACACCATCTGCACAGAAGCAATCAAAGCTTTTCCGCAGTCGTCAGGAGCTGCCAACTGCAGGCTTGTTCTGAACCAAATTGAAGACGCTTCGCTCGAAACAACGATACAACAGGTTGAGTTACCGGGAAAGAATATCCCCGTTTTGCTCCAATACCGCAACATCACCAGGCCCGGTTTCAGGCTGATCAGCATAGGCCCCGATTCACTCGAAAGCATCATGGATATGGACAGGCAGGATGAAAAAGTACGTGCTTTTCTTTCGCTACCAGCCCTGGCTTCATGGACCATCGACCTGCCTTTTGAGGACGATTACCGCAGCCACAGCACCGTCATTGACCTTCAGGCACTCACACCGGGATTGTATGTGTTGCTTGCCGCTTCATCGGATCGTTTCGATACAAAAGAAATGATTGAATACAGCACATTCCAGGTCAGTACTCTGAGTTTTATAAGCCGCAAGAACGATGGGGTGAACAGGTTTTATCTGCTGGACAGGGAAACAGGCAAAGGCATTGCCAATGCAACCATACTGGTTAAAAGCCGCGAGTATGATTACCGCCGCCGCAAGTCGTTCACCGAACAAAAGCTGCAGCTGAAAACAGGACGCGACGGAAGTTTTAACATTGGCGCCCAGGCAAACCTTCCCGAAAACCGCTCATTCTATATCGAAGCATATACCAAAACCGACCGCTTGTTCAGCGACAGGTATTTCGATACGCATCACTACAAACCACAGCCAACAAAGAGCATGAAAACCTGGTTTTTTACTGACAGGGCAATCTACCGCCCGGGGCAGGTGGTGTATTTTAAGGGAATCACCCTTGAAAGTGAAGCCCATTCCAATGCCGTAATAAACAAACAGGAAACCCAGGTCAGGTTTTTAGATGTGAATTATCAGGAAATTGGCTCACTGAACTGCACAACCAATGAGTATGGCTCATTCGAAGGCAGCTTCACCATTCCATCACAGCTGTTGACTGGCAATATGCGCATTACCAATGAAAACGGGTCGGTGGATATTGCTGTTGAGGAATACAAACGACCCACTTTCGAAGTGGTGATGAATGCGCCGGAGCAGCAATTCAGGCTGAATGAAAAAGTCAGTATCAGCGGGAATGCCATGGCTTACGCAGGCTACCCGCTCGACAGTGTGGATTTCACTTACCGGGTGTTGCGCCAAAAATACTATCCTTACTGGAGATTTTGGTGGGGAATGCCTCCATACGGTGGTGAGCAGCAGCTTGTTGCATCAGGAGAATCATCCACCAGAAAAGATGGCAGTTTCAATATTGTGTTTATTGCCCTTCCTGATCAGGAGACACCGGCCTTTTATGATCCTGTCTATACCTATGATATCATAGTGGATGTCGCTGACAAAACCGGCGAATCGCATACCGGCAACCTGGCTGTCGAAATTGGCACCAAAGCCCTGTTGCTGCGCACAAACCTGCAAGGTAAAACAGAACGTGGGGCGTTCAAAGGATTGTCAATAACGGCTTCCAACCTTATGAATATGGCAGTCACAACAGAAGCCAGCATACAAGTGACAAGGCTGGCCCAGCCTGAACGGCTGCTGAGGCCCGCGCTCTGGCCCACTCCCGACAGGCATTACCTGAGCAAAGCGCAGTTTGTGCAGCGTTTTCCGAACGATGTGTATGCCGATGAACTGGAGCCTGAAAAGCGCAAACAAACCGAAGTATTTAACCAATTGGTCACCATCAGTGATTCGCTGACCCCTTTTGCCAATGGCGCAGTGAACTGGCCCGAAGGCGAATACCTGCTCGAGGTGAAAGCAAAAGACGCTTTCGGTCAGGAGGTTAACCTGAAACAGGTGTTTACCCTTTACGACAGCATAAGCAAAGCCATGCCTGTGAGTGACCTTGGCTGGTTTGCAGTATCTGCTGAAGAAGCCCAGCCGGGGCAGACAATTGAATACCAGGTCGGAACAGCTGCAAAAAATTGCCAGGTACTGACAGAGGTGTTTGTCAATGGCGAACTGACGGAGAGCAAATGGATAAAACTCGATGCGGAGCGTAAAAAAGTGCCGTTTACGGTAGTTGAGTCGCAGCGAGGCATGATTCGTTTTCAGCAAAGCTATGTGACCATGAACAGGATCGTGCAGCAATCGGCAGTGGTAAAGGTTCCATACACAAACAAAATGCTCGATGTGACGCTCGAAACAAAACGTGGCACCCTTGTTCCTGGTAGTACCGAGCAATGGGAACTGCGCATCAGGGGAAAACAACAGGAAATTGTTGCTGCTGAACTGCTTGCCGCAATGTATGACGCTTCACTCGACCAGTTCAGGGCCAACAACTGGGATTTTGATTTGTTGGTTTACGATAATACTTATCATGCATGGACAGGCGATGAGGGGTTCACGGGGGTGCAAAGCGCAAGACTAACGTCCGTCCCTTACTTAGATCAGTCAGTGAGCAATATCGACCCTCCCCGGCTCAATTGGTTTGGATACAACCCGTTTGGATATTTCAGGGGGAGCAGGGTCATGGCTGGACCGGGAATGAAACAAAAAGGACATGCTTTGGAAGATGCAAATGATATGGTTTTCGCGCTTGTATCTGACGAAGTTGTGGTTGCAGACAGTGAAGAAGAGGAATCCACATTAATGCCTGCTGCCAAACATGAAAAACCCCTGCCATCCCTACGCACAAACTTCAGCGAAACGGCTTTTTTTTATCCGCAACTCCGAACGGATGCTGATGGCAGCGTACTGATTTCCTTTAAACTGCCTGACGCACTCACCAGATGGAAACTGATGCTCCTGGCCCATTCGCAGGACCTGAAAACAGGCACAAAAGAATACACTTTCACCGCTGCAAAAGCCTTTATGATTGTACCAAACATCAGCCGTTTCTATCGCGAAGGCGACACAGCCTGGGTTTCGGCAAAGGTTGTGAACACGGGGAAAGAAGATTTAACAGGAATAGCCCGGGTAGAAATCCGCGATGCTCTCAGCATGCAGTTTGTCGATTGTGTGACTGAAAGCCAGAAGCCGGTAATCAGCCTGGCGCCGGGCCAAAGCCGTGAAATCAGCTGGAAAATGGTTGTGGGCAAATCGGCAGAGTTGCTGGCCATGCGGTTTATTGCTTCGGCCAATAGTTTCACCGACAGCGAAGAGCGATTTGTTCCGGTACTCAGCTCAAGGGTGCTTGTAACCGAAACCATGCCGCTGAGGGTTGGGCCGCACAAAACGGCTAATGTAACGTTACAGGGACTGGCCGTAGGCAAAGCAAAAGATGCGCGGCAACTCGTGGTCGATTTCACTTCAAATCCGGTTTGGTATGCCGTTCAGGCCTTGCCGTATCTGGCTGCAGAAGCAACAGAAAACGCCGATAATGTGTTCAACCGCTTTTATGCCAACAGCTTGTCGGCTCACATTGCCAACAGCATGCCCGAGGTGATGCGTGTGGTCGAAAGCTGGAAATCACTCAGCCCGGATGCCTTTTTGTCGAATCTCGAAAAAAATCAGGACATGAAATCAATCCTGATCAGCGAAACGCCCTGGGTGCTGGCATCGAAGGACGAAACCATGCAGAAACGCAACATTGCCTTGCTCTTCGACCTGAACAATATGCGCTATGATCAGCAACAGGCACGACGCAAACTGGCCGAACTGCAGCTTCCTTCAGGGGCATGGACCTGGTTTGCGGGCATGCCCGAAAACAGGTATATCACCCAGCAGATTGTGATTGGCTTTGGCCACCTGAATCACCTTGGCGTGAACCTCGAGAACGACAACCAGATGCGTGAAATGATGTTGCGGGCAGTGCAATACCTTGATGAGGTAAGCACGGAAGACTACGAGAAAATGAAGCGGACGGATGGGTTGAAGCACTATTCCATCAATCCTGTGCACCTGAATTACCTCTACGCCCGCAGTTTCTTTAAGGAAATACCGATCCCCGATGCGGCTAAACCCGCCTTTAGTTTTTACCTAGACCATACCGGCTCCGACTGGCTTGGCCTGAACAACAGCCTGCAGGCCATGGCAGCACTTGTGCTTAGCAGAAACGGAGAGGATAAGCTGTCCGATGGTATTTTGGCATCGCTGCTTGAGCGTTCGCTCATGAACGAAGAAACCGGCAGGTATTGGAAACAGCCTAATGGCTATTATTGGTACGAAGCGCCCATCGAAGGTCAGGCCATGCTTATCGAAGCATTTGAGGCCATTCGTGGAAATGTGGAAGCTGTGGACGAAATGCGGAGCTGGTTGCTTTCGCAAAAACAAACCAATCACTGGCCCACCGGCCGTGCAACAGCCGAAGCCATTTATGCGCTTCTGCTGCGTGGCACCTCCTGGATAACTGATACCGGAACAACAGAGGTAATGGTTGGGGGCAGAATCCTGCGGCCTGAAAAAACTGAAGCCGGATCAGGGTATTTCTCACAGCGGTGGACCGGAAAAGAGATTGAACCGGCGCTGGCCGAGGTGAGCCTGAACAACAGCAGCGATCATACCGCATGGGGCGGCATGTACTGGCAATATGTTGAAGAGATGGACAAAGTAAGAAGCAGCGAGACACCGCTTAAGCTTAGCCGCCAGCTGTTTGTTGAGAAAATCATTGACGGGGAGGTAAACCTTGTTCCCATCAACAGGCAACAACTGAAGATCGGGGATAAAGTCAAGGTGAGGCTGGTGTTGGAGGTTGACAGGGACATGGAGTTTGTACATCTGAAGGATTACCGCGCCGCCGCCTTTGAACCCGTGAATGTGTTATCGGGGTACCGCTATGCAGGTGGACTGGGGTTTTATGAAGCCACACGTGATGCCTGGACCGATTTCTTCATCTGCGATTTGAGCAGGGGGAAATATGTGTTTGAATACACGCTTGTTGCCACACAAACAGGTGATTTTAATGCCGGTTTTGCCAACATTCAATGCTTGTACGCTCCGGAGTTTTCAGCACACACTGCCGGGATGAGAATTACGGTAGTGAAATAGTCCACCAATCGGAAAACATGACAACCTGAAAATAACCCTTATTGCCAATACTGTTTAAAAAACAAAAACCACTAGCTTTTATGGAGGGTTCATTGGCGTAAACAGCGCAACTGCGGGTCAAATATTGCTACCTTTGTGGTTTTTCCGGATACAGCCCCGCTTGCAACAAAGAGGCTGTTGTTTTGTTTGATGTCAAATGAATAGCATGAAAAGAACCACCGTTTATTTACCCTTACTGCTCTCAGTTGTGCTTGCCCTGGGCCTTTATATTGGTTTCAGGATGGCCAGCCGGAATGATCATGGCCGAACGATGCGCCTGATGCCGGAAGCTGCCGGCGGAAAACTCGATAACATCATGATGTATATTGAGCGTGACTATGTGGATACTGTCAACACCGGTAAGTTGGAAGAAGACGCCATAAAAACCATGCTTGAGGACCTTGATCCGCACAGCCAGTATATCACTGCCGATGAATTTCACGAGATGAACGACCCCTTGATGGGAAGCTTCGAAGGCATTGGTGTTTCGTTCAGGATTGAAAAGGACACCATAACAGTGATAAACCCTGTTGTTGGGGGGCCATCGGAAAAGGTAGGGATCATGGCAGGCGACCGCATAGTTTACATCGATGACTCACTCGTTGCGGGTGTTGGCATTAAAAACCGCGATGCCATGCGCAAGCTGAAGGGCAACAAAGGCACACAGGTCAGGGTGAAGGTTCACCGCCGAGGGGTCAGCAGCCTGAGTGATTTTACCATTACCCGTGATGTGATTCCGACCTACAGCCTCGATGTGGCCTATATGGCCGGCAAAAAGACCGGATTGATCAGGCTGAACAAGTTTTCTGCCACTACCCACGAAGAATTTGTTGCAGCAGCAAAAAAACTCAAGGATGCCGGCATGCAGAAGCTAATCCTCGACTTGCGCGGAAACTCAGGTGGTTATCTCAAGGCAGCTACCGATCTGGCCGACGAGTTTCTGACAGATGGCAAACTGATTGTCTATACCCAGGGGAAAAACCGCCCAAGATCGTTCGCTTTTGCCACCTCAAAAGGCATGTTCGAAACCGAAGACCTCGCCGTACTTATCGATGAAGGCTCAGCCAGTGCAAGCGAAATTGTTGCCGGTGCTTTGCAGGATAATGACCGGGGAACCATCATCGGCCGGCGCTCTTTCGGCAAAGGCCTTGTTCAGGAGCAGATGGCTATGGACGACGGGTCAGCGCTGAGGCTAACCGTTGCACGTTACTATACGCCTACCGGCCGGTCAATTCAAAAGCCCTATGATGGCGACATTGAGAAATACGAGCATGAATCATTCGATCGTTACCTGAATGGCGAACTCCTGAGCGCTGACAGTGTGCCCAGGGTTGATTCGTTAAAATTCACCACCCCGGGTGGAAAAATAGTTTACGGTGGTGGTGGCATCACCCCTGATGTGTATGTTCCTGTAAGCGTGGATTCTTCATTGGTGTTGTACAACCGGCTGGCCAACAGGGGGCTGATATTTCAGTTTGCATTTGATTATGCCGATGCACACCGACCGGCACTTAACAAATATGCTTCGGTAAGCGATTTCAACAGCGACTTTGTGGTTGATGGAACAATTTTCGGCGAATTACTTGCCTTTGCAAAAGAGAAAGGACTTGATGGGGAAATGAAGGTGACCCCCGAAAGCAGGAAATATATTTCGGTACTCTTTAAGGCTTATGTGGCCCGAAACGTGTTCGACGAAGCTGGTTTCTATCCTGTATTTCAGCAAATTGACCCGATGATGGGCAAGGCCCTCGAGGTGTTGCAGGATCAGTCAATCCATTGAGGAATGCCCATGACAGATAGTTAATGCCATTGGTGTCAGGGTATCCGCCCCCTTGTGGATCCAGCAGTTTTGCAGGAATGCTTTTTTTGAATACCGCCTGCCGTTGGTTTAAACAATATTTAAAAGCCATCAGGGCGATAAAAATAATAATTCAGTACCTTTGCTGTTAATTAATAAACAATCATGCATCCGGTTATTCGCGTTATTATTGTCGACGATCACGAGATTTTCCGCTGTGGTTTAAAAATGATCATCAGCAAGCTCGGCTATGTAAAGATCATTGCCGAAGCCGAAAACGGCCTCGATTTTCTGCGTTTACTTGAGCATGAAGAAACCGATCTGGTGCTGATGGACATCGAAATGCCGCTAATGAACGGCATCGAAGCCACCAAAAAAGCCATGGAATTATATCCCGGTTTAAAGATTATCGCCTTGAGCATGTATAAGGAAGATACCTATATCCAAAGCATGCTTGCCGCTGGTGTCAAAGGTTTCCTGCTGAAGAACATCCGTAAGGAGGTGCTCGACCGGGCGCTGCAAGCCGTGTTTGCCGGCCGGACTTATTACAGTGAGGAGTTGTGGGATTACTTCACCAAAAGCAAAGCCCTTGAAGAAAGCGCAGATCAGGGCCTCAACATCACCAGGCGCGAAAGCGAAGTGCTGCAGCTGCTTGCCGAGGGACTAAACAACAAGGAGATTGCCGACCGCCTTTTTGTCAGCGAACGTACCATCGTTGGCCATAAATCGAACCTGATGGCCAAAACCAATTGTAAAAACACCGTCGCATTACTCGCCTTTGCCATTAAAAATGGCTTGATATCCATGTAGATACAAATATCACAACTTGAGTCAGTCAGCATAATTGCGTAAAAGTACTGGTTTATCCTTCCTGAAATTACCGCACATTTCATTGTGAAAACAGTAACAATAAACCTGTTTACAGTTTTATGATTGGTGTAATTTTGTCCTGTGATTGTTAAAACATTCACATAAAATACAAACCTTAAAACTGAAGAACATGAAAAAGGCAAAAATTTTAGTCGTTGATGATGATCTGGACGTGATCACCGTTTTGGAACAAATCCTCACCAAAGAAGGTTACGAGGTGGTTTCAGCATTCAACAAAAAAGAAGGCATTGAATTGGCCATCAAAGAAAAACCGGATCTGGCCATCCTTGATGTAATGATGACAACCCATTACGAAGGCTTCGAAATGGCCCGCGAATTTGTCGACAACCCGGCACTGAAAGGCATTCCTACCCTGATGGAAACCTCCATCGAAGTATTGATGACCACAAAACCAAGCGTACAGGCCATGGCCCGCGAGTTTCGCAACGACCCGAACTACAAGGAACTCCAGGTGATCCTGATCCGCGACATCGTTACCGGAAATTCAGGTATTGACTACCGCGCCGAAGATGGCCGTTCAGTATGGGTTCCGGTGGATGGCTTCATCCGTAAACCAGTCGACAAGGCAAGGGTGCTTCCCGAAGTAGAACGCCTCCTGCACAAATCGATGGCCTAAACCAGGTTTTTGGCGACTAACATTTCACTTAGCTGTTGATAATCACTAAACTAATTTGGAAACAATGAGCATTGCAATTCAGGAAATTTTGGCGAAGTATCCCAATGCCAAACCAGACAGCCTGATTCCGATCCTGCAGCATGTGCAGGAACAAATGGGGTTTCTCTCGGAAGATTCTGTTGTTGAGGTGGGAAAGTACCTCAATATGCCAACCAGTAAAATTTTTGGGGTGGCTACATTTTACAACCAGTTCAGGTTTAACGCGCCCGGCAAATACCATGTCATGGTTTGCCGGGGCACTGCGTGTCATGTGCTGGGTTCAGCCACCGTGTTGGACGAAATTGAAAAAAACCTCAGGATAAAGGCAGGTCAGACTTCCAAAGACAAGCTGTTCAGCCTCGAAGTGGTCGCCTGTATCGGCGCCTGCGGACTGGCCCCTGTGATCAGCATCAACGGGGAATTTCATGCCAAAGTGACCAGCGAATCCATTAAAACTATTGTCGAGGAATACAGAAACAGGGAGGTACAACAATGATGGCCGACAAATCATATCTCATTGAGCATGTGTTGAATCACAGCGAAAAGGAACAATTAAATCCCGAAGTGCTTAAACAGTTGCGCGTTTTGCGTCTCGAAGAAAATGACAAACCCGTCATTTTTGTTGGTGCGGGCACCTGTGGCCTGGGCGCTGGTGCAGGCTTGACCATGAAAAATGCCAAAACATGGCTCGACGAACATCAAATTGATGCAGATGTCATCCCTGTGGGCTGCATCGGTCTTTGCTCTTCAGAGCCCTTGCTCGACATCAAGTTACCGGGCAAAAAGCGCATTTCGTTCGAGAAAGTCAGTGGCGACAGGGTTAACGGAATTCTGGACCATGTTTTCGCCGGTACATTACCCGAGCAGCCTGTGTTGGGACAGTTTAAAAACCAGGAAAGCCAGCAGGAATGGGCCGGGGTGCCTTACCTTCAGGACCATTCGTTCTTTAAACCCCAGCTCCGTATCGTACTCGAAAACTGCGGCATCAGCAATCCCGTCAGCATTGAGGAGTACATCGCCCGCGATGGTTACAGGGCCTACCTGAACACCCTGAAGTTGTTCAGCAGGCGCGAGATGTGCGATTTCATCGAGAAAAGCGGCCTGCGTGGCCGTGGCGGTGGCGGCTTCCCCACTGGCAAAAAGTGGAATATGGCACTGGCTAACGAAGCCGACCAGAAATACCTCATCTGCAATGCCGACGAAGGCGACCCGGGTGCCTTCATGGACAGGGCTGTTATCGAAGGTGACCCACATAAGCTGCTCGAGGGCATGGCCATTGCTGCCTACGCCATTGGCGCAACAAAAGCCTATGTGTATATCAGGGCAGAATATCCGCTGGCCATTGAGCGTCTGGTGATTGCCATCGAACAGGCCAGGAATTATGGCCTTATCGGGAAGAATATTTTTGGTACGGGTATCGACCTCGAGATCGTGATTAAAAAAGGCGCCGGTGCCTTTGTGTGTGGTGAGGAAACTGCCTTGATTCACAGCATCGAAGGCAAAAGGGGCATGCCAAGACCACGTCCGCCTTATCCGGCAGTGAGTGGATTGTTTGGCAAACCCACCATTATCAACAATGTTGAAACGTTTTCGAACCTTCCGACCATCGTAAATAAGGGTGCCGACTGGTTCAGCAATATGGGAACAGCTACCAGCAAGGGAACCAAGGTGTTTGCCCTTTCGGGAAAGATCTCCCTCACCGGACTGGTCGAAATACCCATGGGAACAACCATCCGCGACATCATCTTCAAGGTTGCCGGCGGTATACCCAATGGAAAGAAATTCAAAGCCGTGCAGATGGGCGGACCATCGGGAGGCTGTGTCACCGAGGTAAATCTCGATATCCAGATCGATTATGAATCGCTGGTGAAGGTGGGTGCCATGATGGGATCAGGCGGTATGGTGGTGATGGACGAAGACACCTGCATGGTCGACATCGCGAAATTCTTCATGGATTTTATCCAGCGTGAAAGTTGCGGTAAGTGCATCCCCTGTCGCGAAGGGACAAGGCGCATGCTCGAAATTCTCGAAAGCATTACTTCCAAGCCTAAAAACAGGGAAACTCATGAACCACTGGCCCGTTTCAAGGGTGTTCTTCAGCTTGAAAAACTGGGCAAAGTGATCAAGGATACTTCCCTGTGTGGGCTTGGACAGTCGGCTCCCAACCCGGTACTCAGCACGCTCACCTGGTTCAGGAATGAATATGAGGAGCATGTGTTCGACAAAAAATGCCGGGCCGGCGTATGCCAAAACCTGCGTGTTTACACCATCGATGTCGAAAACTGCACAGGTTGCACCGTTTGTGCGAAGAAATGTCCGACCAATGCCATCATCGGCGGACGGAAACAACCACATTTCATTATCCCCGACAAATGCATCAGTTGCGGAGCCTGCGAAGAGGCATGTAATTTCAATGCCGTGAAAGTCAGCTAAACCAACTATGTAACCTAAAATACTGCAACTATGAATTTCACAATAGAAGTCAACAACAATAAAATCAGCGCCAACCAGGGCGATACCATCCTCGATGCCCTGAAACGAAATGGCATGGGGGTTCCAACACTTTGCCACATGAAGGGACTGTTTCCAACAGGATCATGCCGCATGTGTGTGGTTGAAGTCGATGGCAGGCGCAACCTGGTGACAGCCTGCTCGGAGCCGGTGACCGATGGGATGAAAATTAAAACCCATTCGGCCAGGGTTATCGAATCGCGCAAAACCATAGTCGAACTGCTGCTTTCGAACCACCCTGACGATTGTCTTTACTGCGAACGCAACGGAAGCTGCGAACTCCAGAAACTTTCTGAGGACCTGAATATACGCGAAAGGCGCATCAGCGGACAAAAGAACAATTACAAACTTGATGTGTCGAGTGCAAGCCTTGTGCGCGACCCTGCCAAGTGCATCCTTTGCGGACGATGTGTGCGGGTTTGTGAGGAAATTGAAGGTGTTTCGGCCATCGAATTCGTTGGCCGCGGAAGCAAAACCTTCATCGACACTGCCTTTAACCACGGCCTCAATTTGTCGAGTTGCGTCAATTGCGGACAATGCATTATGGTTTGTCCGACAGGCGCCCTCAAGGAAAAACCACATATTGCTGAAACCAAGGACAATTTGAGCGATCCGAACAAAACAGTGATCATTCAGTATGCGCCCTCCATCTCTGTTTCCTTGGCCGAAGAATTCGGCCTCAAACCAGGCCAGAACATCATCGGCATCATGAATGCTGCTTTGCGCCGCATCGGTTTCGATTATGTGTTCGACACTTCATTCTCGGCCGACCTCACTATTATGGAAGAGGCTTCAGAGCTTGTCCACAGGGTGAAAAATGGTGGCGTACTCCCCATGGTAACAAGCTGCTGTCCGGGTTGGGTCAAGTTTGCCGAGGAGTTTCACAACGATATGTTGGGTAACCTCTCGAGCTGCAAGTCGCCACAACAGATGATGGGAGCCATCATCAAAAGTTATTTTGCACAATCAGAAGGCATCGATCCCGAAAAGATTTATTCTGTTTCGGTGATGCCTTGCACGGCGAAAAAGTTCGAACAGCAACGTGAGGAAATGACCCAAAACGGCATTTCTGATGTTGACGCGGTACTGACCACACGTGAGCTGGCAAGGCTGATCAGACTCCACGGGATTGATATTCACAAGCTTGAACCCGAGTTGGCCGACTCGCCACTGGGCACACGCTCATCGGCAGGTAAAATCTTCGGCACATCGGGCGGAGTGATGGAGGCTGCTATCCGCACCGCGCATTACCTCATCACCAGAAAGGAAATGGTGAAGTTCCAGGTACGCGGCGTCAGGGGTCTCGAAGGACGCAAGGAAGCCAAGGTGCAAATTGGTGAACTCGAAGTGGGTGTAGCTGTGGTTAGCGGACTCAAAAACGCCAGCCAGCTGATGGAAGAAATCAAAAACGGACGCAGCGACATTCATTTCATTGAGGTCATGGCCTGTCCGGGCGGTTGTATCAATGGAGGTGGCCAGCCCATCGGAGCCGATGAAGATGCCATCAGGGCCAGGATGACAACGCTCTACGACATCGATGAAAAAGATGCCATCAAGGCTTCGCATAAGAATCCTTATATTGTCGAGCTTTACGATAAATTCCTGGGCAAACCGCTGGGTCATAAGAGCCACGAATTGCTGCATACGCACTATCAGAAACGTGAGGTGAAATAAGGAAACCTGGATTCAAACAACTAAAACCACGCAGGCACTTGGCACATAATTCAACATATAAACAACTGGTATTCACCGTTAAAGATCGGTGCAGGGTGTGTTTTACCTGTGTCAGGGACTGTCCGGCCAAGGCCATTAAAATTATTAATGGCCAGGCCGAAGTGATCAGCGAGAGGTGTATTGGCTGTGGCAATTGTGTGCGGGTATGCCGACAGGGAGCCAAAACCTATCTCAGGCTTACCAGCGACGTGCTCGAGCTGTTGCAAAGTGGAAAACGAACCGTTGCCTGTGTGGCACCCAGTTTCCCGGCTGAGTTTACCGAAATTGCTGATTACCGGAAATTTGTAGGCATGGTCAAAATGCTGGGTTTCGATTATGTGACCGAGGTGGCTTTCGGTGCCGATATGGTTGCCATTGCTTACAAACAATTGCACCAAAGTGAATCGGAAAAAGGCATCATTTCATCTGATTGTCCGGCCATCGTCTATTATATCGAACACTACCAGCCCGAGCTTGTCGAAAACCTTGCACCCATTGTTTCGCCCATGGTGGCTGCTTCGCGTGTGCTCAAGAAAAAATACGGTGACGACCTGAATGTGGTTTTCATCGGTCCCTGTGTGGCCAAAAAGGCGGAATCAGAAGAGATACAGTATGCCATCACCTTTACCGAACTGCGCGAGCTGTTCAAGGAAAAGAACATCAAGCCTGCCATGGCCGAAGCCCGCGAATTTGATCCGCCGCATGCCGGAAAAGGATCCATTTTCCCTGTAAGCCATGGCTTGCTGCAGAATATGGAGATTGAAGACGACATTACCAAAGGCGATGTGATTGTGGCCGAAGGACGTGTTAACATCAAGGATGCCCTGAGCGAATTTGCACAGGGCGTGCTCAAAACACGTCACCTCGAGCTGCTTTGCTGCGAAGGCTGCATTATGGGCCCGGGCATGTCGAACGATGGAAAGAAATATGTGCGCCGGGCCTGTATTTCGAAATATGTGGAAGAGAAAATGAAGAACCTCGATCAGGCTGATTGGCAAAACGAGGTCAATCAGGCAGTGGATGTTGACCTGTCCACATCGTTCAACCGCATGGATCGCCGCACTCAATCGCCCACTTCTGACAAGATCGTCGAAGTGCTGCATTCAATGGGCAAGCACAGCGCCCTCGACTACCTCGATTGTGGTGCCTGTGGTTACGACACCTGCATTGAACATGCCATTGCGATTGTGCAAGGGCTGGCTGAAAACGAAATGTGCCTGCCCTATACCATCGAAAAACTTCACCAGTCGGTCGAAAACCTAAATATGTCGAACACCGAGCTGGCCAGCGCAAAGGAAGCCTTGAAGCAGTCGGAAAAACTGGCCCATATGGGTCAGCTTTCGGCTGGCATCGCCCATGAGCTGAATAACCCGCTAGGGGTGATCACCATGTACAGCAATCTGCTGCTCGATGAGGTGAAAGACGAAACCATGCGCAACGACCTGAACCTGATAGTGGAACAGGCCGACAGATGCCGTAAGATAGTTGGAGGGTTACTCAATTTTGCACGCAAAAACCAGGTCAGGCTTATTGAGACTGACCTCGACAAATTTGTAAACAGAAGCGTTCAATCTGTAGTGATCCCCGAAAACGTTAGTGTACGCATTGATGTGGACATGAACGATCCCTTTGTGTTTATGGATGCCGACCAGATGATGCAGGTGCTCACCAACCTCGAAAAAAACGCTGTTGAAGCAATGCCCGATGGGGGAATCCTCACCGTATCCATCAGGGAAGCATCAGCTGAGGAAGTCGAAATACTGATCAGCGATACCGGAACAGGGATATCCGAAGACAACCTCGATAAAATATTCACACCCTTCTTTACAACAAAAGAGGTAGGAAAAGGAACCGGACTTGGATTGCCACTTTGCTACGGAATCGTGAAGATGCACCAGGGTAAAATCACCCTGACCTCGAACGACGATCCTGCAAAGGCACCAACAGGAACTACATTTATTATCAGGTTACCACGTAACCCACAATGAGTTAGAAACAATTTTAATGTTAAATACAATGAGTAACGAAAAGAAACTTGTGATGATTGCCGACGATGATGCGGATTATCTGTTTCAGATGGAAACCATGGTAAAACAACTTGGTTTCAGGGTAAAAACAGCTGAAAGCCAGGCCGAAGCTGAAAGTCTGCTCGAAACCGTGAAGCCCGATCTGGCCATTTTCGACCTGATGATGGAAAATGAAGACAGTGGATTCATTTTGTCGTACAAGGCAAAACGCAAATATCCCGATATGCCCATCATCATTGCCACTGCTGCAACCGCTGAAACAGGGTTTACCTTTGATCTGTATAATGAAACCGACAAGGCATGGATCAAGGCTGACCTCTACCTCGAAAAAGGTATTCGCCCTGATCAGTTGCACCGCGAAATCAATAAGCTGCTGAAGCTCTGATGTTTACTTCTTTCGTAGAATAGTAATCAATAAAAAATATCAACCCATGGCTACACTACAGGTGCTTGTTGTTGACGATGAACCCGGCATCAGGTCGGGCATCAATCGCATCCTCGGGAACTACAGCGTTGGATATCCCTTTATGGATGAGGACTTCGACTTTGCGATGATTGACGCAGAAACCGGTGAGGAAGCCATTGAGGTGCTGAATACAAAAAAGGTCGATGTGGTGTTGCTCGACAACAAACTGCCCGGCATGGACGGTATCGAAGTGTTGGAGTACATCAATAAACAGCAGTTTGATGTGGCGGTGATGATGATTACCTCCTTTGCTTCGCTTGACCTTGCCATCAAGGCAACACGAAACGGGGCATACAACTTCATGCCTAAGCCTTTCACACCGCAGGAATTACGGGCTTCGATTGAAAACGTGGCCAAGCATCTTTTCCTTAAACGCATGACACGCAAGATGCAGGAAGAGGGTAAACAAATCCGTTTCCAGTTTCTTTCGGTGCTGTCGCATGAGCTAAAGTCGCCCCTGAATGCTGTAGAAGGCTATTTGAAAATGATCCAGGAACGTCAGTTTGGTGAACAGGTTGTCGATTACGACAAAATGATCGAGCGCTCACTGGCACGCATAAAGGGTATGCGCAACCTTATCATGGACCTGCTCGACCTGACAAAGATCGAATCAGGAAAAAAACAGCGTAAAATCAGGGAAATTGACCTTGCCGATGTGGCCAAGCTGGCCATCGACACGCTTGAACCTTATTCCATTCAACGGGCTGTAAAAGTGAAACTTGTCACCGAAGGAAATACCGGCCTGCTGGCCGACCAGGACGAAATGGAAATCGTGTTCAACAATTTGATCTCAAATGCTGTTAAGTATAACCGCGATGGCGGAAAAGTAACTGTTCTGTTGAAAGACCTTGAAACCTCGCTCATGATCAGTGTATCTGATACCGGTATTGGCATGAGCGCCGAAGAGCTTGAAACGATTTTCCAGGATTTCGTCAGGATTAAAAGCAGCAAAACGCGCGATATTACCGGAAGTGGCCTCGGCCTTTCCATCATGAAAAAAATGATTGATCAGTATAATGGCGAAATTAAGGTGGAAAGCGAGCCCGACAAAGGAACCACTTTCACCATCATTTTACCACGACTATAACCTACTAAATCTGCTATTCAGTGAAATTCAAACCCGAAAAATACCGTTTGCCCGATGTTTCCATGCAGCCCTTCATTGATGAGGACGAAATCATGGAAATCATCGCAAATGCCCGTCCCGACCGCGAAAAGGTGCTCGCTGTCATCAACAAATCACTTGAAAAAAACAGACTCAACCTCGAAGAAACTGCCATTTTGCTCAATGCCACAGATCCTGATCTTGTAGCACTGATCAAACAGGGCGCCAGAAGCCTGAAAGAAAAAGTGTATGGGAAACGCATCGTGTTGTTTGCACCCTTATACGTGGGCAACTACTGCTCAAACAATTGCCGTTATTGTGGTTTCAAGGCATCAAACACCCAGGCCATCCGCAAAACCCTCACCAAAGACGAACTGATCGCCAATGTAAAGGCCCTCGAAGAGCATGGGCAAAAGCGACTTATTCTTGTATTTGGCGAGCACCGGCTTTATTCGGCTGATTTTATTGCCGAAACAGTGAGAACCGTGTATGCCGTGAAAAAAGACCATGGCGAAATCAGGCGGGTGAACATCAATGCTGCTCCTTTCGACATTGAGGGATTCCGCACCGTGAAGGAAGCCGGCATTGGCACTTACCAGATTTTTCAGGAAACATACCATCGGCCAACCTATGCAAAATGCCACACTTCGGGGCGTAAATCTGATTACGACTACAGGCTTACTGCCCTTGACAGGGCCATGGAAGCCGGCATCGACGATGTTGGCCTCGGTGCCTTGTTTGGCCTGGCCGACTACAGGTTCGAGGTGCTGGCACTGCTTCGTCACGTGAATCACCTCGAGGCCTGCTACAATGTGGGACCACACACCATTTCCTTTCCACGCATACAGGATGCATCTGACTATGACCTCGACGACCAGTTTGCGGTAAGCGATGAAGAATTTACGCGCCTTGTGGCCATTCTGCGCCTGGCAGTGCCTTATACCGGTCTCATCCTTACGGCCCGCGAATCGCGTGTGGTCAGAAACGAGGTGCTTGCCTATGGCTGCTCGCAGATTGATGCCGGAACCAAACTCGAAATCGGTGCCTATGCCGAAGACCCGAGTGTGGATCAGAACCTGCACAAAGAACAGTTTAAGATCAACGATGACCGCACCCTGAACGAAATCATCGACGAATTGCTCGATGGCGACTACCTGCCCTCGTTTTGCACTGCCTGTTACCGAAAAGGACGTACAGGTCAGCATTTTATGGAATTCAGCGTGCCTGGATTTATCAAGAAATTCTGCACACCAAATGCCCTGCTTACACTGGCCGAATACATTGTTGATTATGCCAGCCCATCAACAGCCGAAAAAGGCTGGAAGGTGATTGAGCTGAACCTGAAGCAAATGAATGATCTTCAGTCGGAAAGCATGGTGCGCGAACGCATCGAACGGATCAAATCAGGCGAGCGCGACCTGTACTTTTAGCCGGCAATTACAGCTGTAAACCTGGAAACACTAACCATACTAAGCATGTCAAAAGGTAAAGACCTCAAACCACACATCGGCATCTTCGGGCGCCGCAACAACGGAAAAAGCTCCATCATCAACCTGATGGTCAATCAGGATGTAGCCATCGTGTCAGCCCTGCCGGGAACAACTACCGATCCTGTGCGTAAATCGATTGAAATATTTGGCATTGGACCTGCCATAATTGTCGATACTGCAGGTATTGATGATGCCGGCGAACTGGGCGAAAAACGCATTGCAAAAACATACGACGCCATGAAAACCATCGATTGTGCAATCATGGTGATCGTGAACAACGAATTTGGTTTCTACGAAATGGAGCTGCTCAAGCAATTTGCCGAATATACTGTCCCCTATGTCATCCTGCACAACAAGGCTGATTTGGTGCCACTCGATCCGTTGACATTGGACAAAATCAGGCAATTGTCGAAAGCACCAATACTTGATTTTACCACCACAAACAACCACAGCCTGCCACTGCTGATTGATATGCTGAAGGCTACGATACCCGAAACCACCTACCAGAAACCATCGCTGTTGGGTGGAGTGATTGATCCTGACCAGGTGGTTCTGCTGGTAACACCCATCGATTCTGAAGCACCCGATGGCCGAATGATCCTGCCGCAGGTGATGGCCATCAGGGATGTGCTCGACAACGACTGCATCTGTGTTGTGCTGAAGGAAACGCATTTGAAACAGTATTTCGACCAAAAGATGCCTACACCCCAACTGGTGATTACCGATAGCCAGGCCTTTGGTTTCGTGAATAAAATTGTGCCGGCCGAGGTGCCTCTCACGAGCTTTAGCATTGTTTTTGCCCGCATGCGTGGCGATTTTGACCATTACCTTGCAGGCACACCCACCTTGTCGGACTTGAAAGACGGCGATAAGGTGCTCATCCTTGAGTCGTGCACCCATCAGGTAAGCTGCGAGGATATCGGAAGGCATAAGCTGCCCCGGTGGATCAAGGAATTTTCGGGTAAAGAGATTGAGTTTGATATTGTCGCCGGACTGAGTGAGGTTGTTGAGATGTCGACCTACAAAATGGTAATCCAGTGCGGTGGCTGTGTTGTTACCCGTAAACAGCTGCTAAACCGATTGAAACCTGCCGTAGATGCCAATGTTGCCGTGAGCAATTATGGGATGACCATTGCTTACCTGAATGGCATATTCGACCGGGTCATTGCACCATTTAAACACTGATCCGATGAAGATGCAAGTTTCAGAGATGCTTGCTCAGCAGAAAATGACCAAGGAGATGCTGGTTGAGTTGCTGGGCCTTACAGGTCAGACCGACCGACAGACGGTACTTGATCATGCCCTGGCTGTGAAAGCAGCATCGGTAGGACGTAAAGTCTATCTGCGCGGCCTGATCGAATTATCGAATGTGTGTGGCAAGAACTGTTTTTACTGTGGCATAAGGGCCGGCAATAAGCAGGTTCACCGCTACACCCTGGCTGAAAAAGAGGTGATCGATGCGGCTGTTTTTGCCTGGAAGCACCAATTCGGCTCGCTCGTAATTCAAACTGGTGAACAATCAGGCGAAGGCTTCGCACTGCTCATAGAGCAATTGTTGATCCGCATTCATGAGCACACCAGACACGAACTCACCATTACCCTTTCTTGCGGCGAACAGCCTGCCGAAGTGTATCAGCGCTGGAAAAAAGCCGGAGCTGACCGCTACCTGCTTCGGATTGAAACAACGAACAGGCAGTTGTATTACACCATCCACCCAAACGATGCACACCATGCCTATGAAAACAGGCTGGAGGCATTACATCACCTGAGAAACAGTGGTTTCCAGGTGGGCACCGGAGTGATGATTGGCTTGCCCGGTCAAACGCTGGAAAACCTGGCCGATGACCTGCTGTTTTTTCAGAAAATGGATGTCGATATGGTAGGCATGGGACCTTATATTGAACATGCCGACACACCGCTGTATTCGCTGGCGGACACATTGCGGCCGCCAAAAGAACGCTTTGAACTGAGCCTGCTGATGATTGCGTTATTGCGGATCAATATGCCCTACATCAACATTGCTTCCTCAACAGCCCTGGAAACCCTTGATCCCCTCGGCAGGCAAAAAGGCCTACTGGCCGGAGCCAATGTGGTTATGCCAAACCTGACACCCGTTTCCGACAGGGTGAACTATCAGTTGTATAACAACAAGCCCAACCTCGATAAGGATGCATCAACAAGCACGGCAAGCCTGAACACGGTGATTTCCGAAATAGGCGAAACCATCGGCTTCGCCGAGCCGGGCAACTCGCTCCACTTTAAACGGAGAACGGCAAAATAAAGAAACTGTTTGCTTTTTGACGGGCTTTAAGGTATTTTTGCGAGAAGCTGTTAAACACCTATTAAAACAAAATACGATGACATTTCAATTGCCCGAACTACCGTATGCCCCGGATGCCCTTGAGCCGCATATTTCGAAGGAAACCATTGAATTTCACTATGGCAAGCACCATGCAACCTATGTGAATAACCTGAATAAACTCGTGCCGGGTAGCCCGTTCGAAAACGCCAGCCTTGAAGAAATGATTAAGAAGGCTGAAGGCGGTATCTTTAACAATGCCGCCCAGGTATGGAACCACACCTTCTATTGGCAATGTATGGGACCAAATGCCGGCGGCTCACCTACTGGCAGGCTTTTAAATGAAATAGTGAGTAACTTCGGTTCGTTCGATGCCTTTAAAGAAACTTTCAGCGCATCGGCGGCAACGCTTTTTGGCTCAGGCTGGGCCTGGCTTGTGGTTGATGCAGAAGGGAAGTTGCACATTACACAGGAAGGCAATGCAGGCAACCCCCTGCGTAAAGGGCTGAAACCGATCCTTACCTGCGATGTGTGGGAACATGCGTATTACATCGACAAGCGCAACCGCCGTCCGGCCTATATTGACGATTTCTGGAAACTGGTAAACTGGGATGCCGTAGCCAAACACTACGAAAGCTAGCACAAAGCTGCTGCGATAAAGATATCGTTAAAATAACTGAGTGATCCCCGTCTGGATGCAGGCGGGGATTTATTCCACCGTCACTGATTTGGCCAGGTTACGTGGCTGATCCACATTACAACCGCGCATTACAGCAATATGATAGGATAGCTTCTGCAAAGGAATAGTAGCCAAGAGCGGTACCAGCATTTCTTCGGTTTCCGGAATTTCGATGACATAATCAGCCATCTCTTTCACAATGGTGTCGCCTTGTGTAACAATGGCAATTACCCTTCCTTTTCTGGCCTTCACTTCCTGAATATTGCTCACAACCTTGTCGTAAGTTCCCCTGTTGGTGGCGATTACAACAACGGGCATATCGGCATCAATGAGGGCAATTGGCCCGTGTTTCATCTCAGCAGCCGGATAGCCTTCGGCGTGAATGTAGGAAATTTCTTTCAGCTTCAGGGCGCCTTCAAGGGCAACGGGGAAGTTATAACCGCGTCCGAGATAGAGGAAATTGCGTACATCCTTAAACTGTTCAGCAATCTTTGTCACAACATGGCTGGTTTTGAGGGTTTCAGCCACTTTGTCGGGAATGGATTCCAGTTCAAGTAAAATCTGCATGAAGCGCGATTTGGAAATGGTTCCTTTGAGTTGGGCCAACCTTAACGCCATAATCGTAAGTAAGGTAACCTGCGCTGTAAAGGCTTTTGTTGACGCAACACCGATTTCAGGTCCGGCATGGGTGTAACTGCCTGCATGTGTGGCACGTGCTATGGATGATCCAACCACATTGCAGATTCCCAAAATAGTGGCTCCTTTCGATTTTGCCAGTTCAATGGCAGCTAAGGTATCGGCTGTTTCGCCAGACTGAGAAATGGCAATGACCACATCCTGTTCATAGATTACCGGATTCCGGTAACGAAACTCAGAGGCGTATTCAACCTCTACCGGAATACGGGCAAGGTCTTCGAAAAGATATTCGCCGACAAGGCCAGCATGCCATGATGTGCCACAGGCAACAATGATGATGCGGTTGGCAGTCAGTAGTTTTTGTTCATAATCGATGATGCCACCCAGCGACACGGTGCCAAGCTCTGAATGTACCCTGCCACGCATGCTGTCTTTGATCGAATTGGGCTGCTCATAAATCTCCTTCAGCATAAAATGCTCAAAGCCTCCTTTTTCAAGGGCAGTGAGGTTCATCTCGAGTTTTTGCACATAAGGTGTTTTCTCGTGATTACGAATAGTCTTAATTTTCAGGTCGTTATTGCGTCTGATCAGGGCAACTTCTTCGTCATCAAGATACACAACGTTTTTGGTGTACTCGATGATCGGGGTAGCGTCTGAAGCAACATAATAATCGTCCTTGCCAATACCAATTACCAGCGGACTTCCTTTACGGGCAGCAATCAGGGTGTTTGGATCGTCTTTGCTGATCACTACGATGGCATAGGCACCAATGACCTGGTTCAGGGCGATGCGCACGGCTTCAAACAGATCGACTTCTTCGTTAAGTTTTATGTCCTCAATGAGGTTAGTGAGCACTTCTGTGTCGGTTGATGATTCAAAAACATAGCCCCTGGCTTCAAGTTCCTGTCGCAACAAGGCATAGTTTTCAATGATGCCGTTGTGTATGAGTGCGATTTGTTTCGATTGTGAATAATGGGGATGTGCATTCACCGTGTTAGGCTCACCATGGGTTGCCCAGCGGGTGTGTGCGATGCCAATGGTTCCGCTCAGGTTCAGGTCATGAATCAGGTCTTCGAGATCAGAAACCCTGCCTTTTGATTTGTATACATTCAGGCTTCCATTCAACAAAGCAATACCCGCACTGTCATACCCTCTGTATTCCAAGCGTTTAAGACCGTTTATCAATATTGGGTAGGCTTGTTTTGGTCCCACATAAGCTACAATTCCACACATGTAGTAATCTTTTAATAATTGGAAAAAGTACTTTTTGCTATTGGCAAATTTGAACCAATGTTAGGAAATACTCAGGCAAATATAGCACAAACAATCGGATTAATCAATGAGCGTGTAGACGACTTTCAACCTGAGGGCCTTCAAGGTGTCAGGTTCCGGTTGTGAGCCATTGATGATCAAACGGTTAGATTTGCTTGATGAACCAAGTACGAACGTATACAACCCGTAGTTCGGTTCTGTTGGGCCATCCAGAATAATTTGTTGTACCTTTCGCGTAAGCCTGAATTCGTAAGCATTTACCGATTCTTTGTAAGTGCCGCCGAAATAATTGTCTCCTTCAAGCTGATCTTCAAGCACCTTGTATTTACCCTTTTCTTCTGTCCCGGCAACAAGCGCCAGCTGTGATGGCGGAGTAAGGACTGTGTCTGGGTCGTAATTTGTAAGAATCAGTTTTGCCTCATTAATGAGCACCTTGTGTCCGAGGGTGTTGGCAAAATTGCCAAGGTGCGGAAAACGAATGAAAGTTTTAACGCCGCCCATCGACTGAACGTAGATTTTTTTATTGCCCAGCAAGGTGTCGCCGTTAATCAGCTGCTGCTTGAATGTTTCATCAGCATCAGCATATGCGTTATGATCGAAATGGTTGAAACGGGCATTTGAGCTTGCCACATAAAAGTCGTAGCGCAACGAGTCTTCAGTGTCGTTGCTGTAATAAATCGTCATGCGCGACAAATTGGCTGTCAGGTTCAAATAAGTAACGGCACCACCTGATGTGACCTGATCAGTAACAAGGTGCAGTCCTTTGAAGAAAGCCTGAAAGTTTTCTTTTGAAGCCATTTCATCCTCGGTAGCATTGAGGAGTTTGTTGCCCAGATCGGACGATATATCGCTCAGCCTGATTCTGATGAGCGGGCTCAGCGTATCGCCGAGGTAAACAAAAGGTGAATTGGGTCTCGGATCGAAGGTGTAATTGGCATAATCAGTTGCCCCGCAGGGAATCACCCTTTTTGAGTGGTATATTGAATCAGGAAAAATCTGTTCTTCCATTTCATAGGCTCGCACGTATTGTGTAGTTGTGGTGTCGCCGTAATATCCCGCATAGGCAATTTGCAGCACCAGCGAATCAAGCACCGGGTTATCACCGAAACTATGGCCATTGGTCGAAAGCGAAAACTGGGTATAAAATCCGGCGGAAGTTTTTCCGAAAACAGGGTCCTTGATGCTGCCAAGCAGGATGTTTGATGGCTCATCGGTCCTGATGGAATCCTCGATCAGGCTATAGGCAACAACACTGATGGTGTCAGTGTAAAAAGCAGTTAGCTTTCCCACATCGGGTATCACGCCGATGCCTATTTGTTCTGGTTTCTTATTGCAACTGCTCAGTGCGAGCGCCAAACCCAATACCACAAAAATTTGCTTTGTAAAAAGCCCAGTTGATTTTTTCAAGGAAACAAGATTTACAATTATCTATTCAATCAATTTCGCCCACACAATTTGTTGTAGAATGCATTGTACACATCGATGTAATCGTCGCCCGACTGGTATTCAAGCACGGGTTTTTTAAGTCCGGCCACATATTCCATAATTTCGGGCCTTACCTTGTCGCTTCCGACAATGATGGCATCAGCATAATCGATGGCAGCTTTCGTGAGGTTAACGTAATTAGGCTCTTTATAGTATTTGGTGTCTTTGGCGGTAATACCTGCAAGTTTGAGTTTTTTATCGAATCCTTCCTTAAAGGTTTCTTTAAAGAAGTCATCATAAAGCGAATACACAATTTTGGCATCGCTGAAAACGGGATTGTCTTTGTAGGCCCTTTTCACATACAGCGGAACCAGCGACGACATCCAGCCGTTGCAATGAATAATGTCAGGACTCCAGCTCAGTTTCTTAACGGTTTCGAGTACACCGCGCGAAAAGAAGATGGTACGCTCATCGTTGTCTTCGAAAAAGCGGCCATTTTTATCCTTAATGGTAAATTTACGGTGAAAGAAATCTTCGTTGTCGATAAAATAAATTTGCATCCTGGCCTGTTGTATCGAGGCAACCTTGATGATGAGCGGATGGTCGTTGTCGTTAATGATCAGATTCATTCCCGAAAGCCTGATGACTTCGTGTAATTGATTGCGCCTTTCGTTGATGTTGCCAAAACGGGGCATAAACGTCCTGATTTCCTTTCCCCTTTCCTGGATTCCCTGGGGCAGATATCGTCCGATCTTGCTCATGGGTGTTTCTTTCAGGTAAGGCATGATGGCTTGCTCAACAAAAAGAACCCGTGCTTTTTCCATTTTTCTTTATTTAAGATGAAATTGGATATAATTTCATGCAAAGGTAATATAAAAACCGATTAAAAATTAATCTGCTGTTATTCAAGCCATTCTTGATGCCTCCTCAACAGCTGTTGAAACGCATGCAAAGAATACTTGTGGGATGAATAAAAATTGGATATCACAAACAGGTTGGCGCCTGTTTAAGGAGAACATTAATGGAAACGAAAAAGTGTGTTATCCCCTCACAAACAGGGCCTTAATAATGTCCATGGCCATGCGTGGGTTTTCTTTCAGGCGCCGGGTAGAATAAGCAAACCATTGCTCACCGTAGGGTACATAGATGCGCATGCGGTGTCCCTTTTCGAGTATGGTTTTACGCAATTGGGGTGTTACGCCGTAAAGCATTTGGAACTCGTACATATGTTTGGGCACCTGATATTTCTCAATCAGCATGAATGCGCCTTCAACAAGAAACTTATCGTGTGTGGCGATGCCGGGATAAATGCCTTCCTTAAACATCAGCTCGAGGTCTTCGAGGTAATGCTGGTTGATTTCGTCGTACTTCTTAAATGCAATGGATTCAGCCTCAACATAGATTCCTTTGCACAGGCGATAGTTGACCGGGATTTCCTTAGTGCTGAGGTCACGCATCTGTTTGATGTCGTTGTGGGTACGGCGCAGGTATGCCTGTAGCACCAGGCCAACGTTTTTCGGAAATTCCGCCTTGATTTTCCGGAAGAGTTCAATTTCAAGGTCCACACACTGTGAATCTTCCATATCAATGCGGACGAAATTGTTGTAAGAGGCTGCAAGGGCTACAATTTCGCGGATATGTTTGTAGGCAATGTCTTTGTCGAGTAACAACCCAAACATGGTAGGCTTCAGCGAGTAGTTGCCATCGATATTGGCCTTCTGAATGGTGTTGATGATCTCAAGGTACTCATTTTTATTGGCTTCAGCCTGTTTGAGCTCTGTGATAAATTCTCCCAGCAGGTCAATAGTCACCATATTGCCTTCTTCATTCAGTTTGCGGCTAATGGCGATGGCATCTTCAATTTTTTTTCCGGCGATATAGCGTTTCGAGAACACCCATACGAGACCCTTGGGCATAAAGGGCAAAACACCTGCTATTATCTTGTTAATCCACATCATAACACTTTGTTTTAAGTTGTGCGTTCAATCGTAAAAACTTCAGACAGCGCCAACCGCCTGAGCCGGTTTGGCAGTTTGTCAACAGCCTGCGAAATTAAGCATTCTGATGTTTCTGTGAAATTTATAACAACATTATTTTTCACTAATTTTATTGCTGCCCGACTGGCCTGATCATAAAAACCTTTTTCAGACTCACTAAAACTAGGAGATTATTGGATTAGCGCGGGCTCCCCAGATTTCAGGCAGTTCCCTGAAACCCTGCCAACACAGTAATAACCTAAATGTTACTGGAAGAACAGCTAAAAATTGCAGCAAGGCTGATAGTCAGCAAAATTTGAATAAATATTTGTTCTTCATCAGATTAATATCTATCTTTGCCGCCCGATTTTTAACTGTATTGAAGTGAATTACTTTCGTGAGTTTTTGCTGCCCATTGGGGGCTTGGGGCTTGGAAGTCAGGAGTTTGATTTTGACCTTGGGAAGGAGTTTTTTGTCCACACCCTTGATTCAGAAATCAGCGACGGACGGGTGAAAGTGAATTTGAAGCTCAACAAGCAGGAGGGAATGATTGAATTGTTGTTTGCCATTAAGGGAGAAGTGGTGGTTCCATGCGACAGGTGCATGGACGATTGCAACCAGGCCATCGATGGTGAATACAGGCTTATCCTCAAGCACGGCGAGCAATTTCAGGAAGAATCGGACGAGGTGATTATTTTACCGGTCGATCAACATCAGTTCGACATCAGTGCACTCCTTTATGAGTACATTGTGTTGCTGATACCGATGAAAAGGATTCACCCCGAAGACGAAGACGGCCGGTCGATGTGCAATCCCGAGGTGTTGAAAAAACTCCAGGCGCACTCAACGGCACATGATCCAGATCCAAGGTGGGATATTTTGAAGAATATAAAAACGGAAAATTAACAGCATAAACTAAAACTTAATTTACCATGCCGCATCCAAAACGCAGACATTCAAGTACAAGACGCGATAAGAGAAGAACCCACGATAAGGCCGAAATGCCGAATCTGGCCAAATGTCCTGTGACAGGCACCATCCATGTTTACCACAGGGCTTATTATGTTGATGGCAACCTTTACTATAAAGGTAAACTTGTTATTGAAGGAGCCAAGGCCTAAGCGGCCCTGGCGCTTTTATAATAAGATCAACCATGCGCATTGGCCTTGATGTATCAGGAGGTGATTTTGCACCTCAAGCAACACTCAACGGACTTGCCTTACTGATTCCCGAGCTCGAAAACGGGGAGTGTATTGTATTGTTCGGCGACAAGGACACCATCCTCAACGGAATTGATGAGTCATGGCTTGCCTCGGGTCGCGTCGACATTGTTCATGCTCCTGAAACAATCGAAATGGGGGAACAACCCAGTAAAGCCTTTCAGAAAAAAACCAATTCATCGATCACCAAAGGTTTCGAACACCTGAGGCGCAACCTCATCGACTCGTTTGCCAGTGCTGGCAACAGCGGGGCCATGATGGTGGGATCGGTGTATGCCATCAATACCATTCCGGGTGTGATCAGGCCGGCTAGTGCGGTGCTGATTCCAAAAGTAACGGGTGGTAACACGGTTTTGCTTGATGTGGGTACCAATCCTGATGCCAAATCAGATGTGTTGTACCAGTACGGGGTGCTTGGTTCTAACTATGCACAGTTTGTGCTGGGCGTCGAAAATCCCAAGGTAGGCCTGCTGAATATCGGTGAAGAAGAGAAAAAAGGCAGCCTGATTGTGCAATCGGCACACCAGCTGATGAAAGATTCACCCGACTTTAACTTCATCGGGAATGTAGAAGGACGTGATTTGTTTAAAGATAAAGCCGATGTTGTCGTTTGCGACGGTTTTGCCGGCAATGTCATCATCAAACAAATTGAAGGAATGTTCTGGCTGATGAAGAAACGAAACCTGCTCGACGATTATTTCACTCGGTTCAACTACGAATACCATGGCGGAAGCCCCATCATCGGTGTCAACAGTACCGTTGTCATTGGTCACGGGATCAGCAGTCCGCTTGCCATAAAAAATATGATGCTTCTTTCAAGAGACATCGCCAAAGCACGCTTACACGAAAAAATCCGTGAGGCTGTTTCCAACTATGGGCAATCATAAATGACTTATTTTTGGAGCTTTTAAACAATAGTATCAATGACCAGGATTAGCGCTGCAATCACAGGAATCCACGGCTGGGTTCCTGAATATGTGCTGGACAACCATGAACTTGAAAAAATGGTTGACACTACGGATGAATGGATTATGACCCGGACCGGTATCCGGGAACGACATATTTTAAAAGGGCAGGACCAGGGTACGTCAGTAATTGGTACCCATGCTGTAAAAGGCTTGCTGGAAAAAACAGGAACACGGCCCGAGGATGTGGACATGCTCATCTGCGCCACGGTGACACCTGATATGCTTTTCCCGGCTACAGCCAACATCATCAGCCACAACTGTGGGATTAAAAACGCCTTTAGCTTCGATATGAACGCGGCCTGTTCAGGCTTTTTATATGCCTTAGCTACTGCTTCCAAATTTGTGGAAAGTGGCAGCCGCAAAAAAGTGATCGTTGTGGGAGCCGACAAAATGTCGTCGATTGTGGATTACACTGACCGTACCACCTGCGTGATTTTTGGTGATGGCGGCGGCGCTGTGCTGCTCGAGCCAACAACCGAAGAATCGGGCATCAGGGATTCGATCATGCACACCGATGGTGCAGGCATGATTCACCTGCACCAGAAAGCCGGTGGCTCAAAACGCCCGCCAAGCCAGGAAACCATTGACGCCCGCGAACATTATATTTACCAGGAAGGTCAGGCTGTGTTTAAGTTTGCTGTGACTAATATGGCCGATGTGGCAGAAGCCATCATGGAACGAAACAGCCTGAAATCAGACGATATTGCCTGGCTCGTTCCCCATCAGGCCAATATGCGCATCATCGATGCAACAGCACGCCGTATGGGTGTTGGCAAAGAAAAGGTGATGATCAACATCGAGCGTTTTGGCAATACCACCAATGGCACGCTGCCGCTTTGCCTGTGGGAATGGGAAAACCAGTTGCGCAAGGGCGACAACATCGTCCTGGCTGCCTTTGGGGGCGGATTTACCTGGGGATCAATCTACCTGAAATGGGCCTACGACCCGCATTAAATTTTCAGGATTTTAAAGCATTAAGGTGATCGGAAGGTCACCTTTTTTTATATTCTTTCTAAAGGTTTATTTCTGACCAGCCGCTATCGGAAAACTGCATGACAGCGCGATAACCCGCAAGCTTCACGGCGGCAATCGCTTCCGGAAAAAGCAGCTGTAGTTCAGCCGGCTGGTGCGCGTCGGAACTGATAAGTACGGGAATGTCCAGGCGCTTCATTTCTGCAATTATCCATACGGAAGGGAAGAAACTGTCGGAGCGTTTTTTATACAAGCCGCGTGTGTTCACCTCAACAATCAGGTCCTTTTGTTTGATCAGCTGCAGGGTTTCACACACCAGCGTACGGTACCAGGCTTCATCTTCGCGGAAAAACCGCTGTTGATTGTGCATCTTGATTTTATCGAAATGACCAACCACATCGAATGTTTCCTTTTCAACCATCTGGTTTGTCTGCGCGTAAAAGGCCGTTACCGCACGGCGAATATCGTTGTCAAAAAACCGCTTCAGGCCTTCGTCGTATGTTTCCACCAGTGGCCCGTCGATGAACCACAGCTTATCGGGATCATTTTTCCCGACGAGGTGAACAGATCCAATGCGATAAGCTAGGTCACAATGCCTGAACATGTCATCGAACCCTTCCATGAGACCAGGGATATAATCAATTTCAAGTGCCAGGTGAATGGATAGCCTTTCCCTGAATTTCTGCTTTAAGTCACTGATGCTGGTGCAATATTTCTCGAGTTCACCCGGCCTGATCGAAAAGCTGTTGTCGAAAGGTACGGGTGCATGATCAGAAAAACCAAGACAGTGCATGCCCTGAGCCAAAGCTGCTTCAATCACGGCGTCAGGTGTAGCCTTGCCATCAGAATAGGTGCTGTGTGTATGCAGGTTTTGTCCGGTCATATTGGAAGTGGAATGCTAGGTTCTTGGTTTATCGAAAAGGATGTGTTAATCACAACTCCCTGGTTCATTTTCAGGCTCTGCGGGCTGGATGTGTGTGCTCTCGACCAGCTTATACACTTTATCCTGGCGCCGAACCATTTCTTTCAGGCGGACCGAACAGTTTTCGCCTTTTGAGGTCGTTGAAACCGGAAGCAGGTCAACCCTGATTTCGGTAATGGACTCTTCGAGCACCCCGGTTGTTGGTCCAATGATCAGGATGTTGTCGCCTACACTGAGCGACTGGGTCTCCATCTTGATCTCAGCCACGCCGATATTGCTGAAATAGTTGTTGATTTTGCCAACATACACCTTGCGTTGGGTGGCCTGGCTGCCATAGCTTTCCGTCCACTCACCCGTTTTCCGTCCAAGGTAATAGCCATCCCAGAAACCGCGGTTGTAGACTGATTCAAGCCGGTGTGTCCATCCTTCGATGGCTTCAGGTGTAAATTTTCCGTTTTGTATGGCATCAACAGCCTGATGATAGACCTCAGTGACGGTTTTCACGTATTCGGGCGAACGGCCCCGGCCTTCGATTTTCAGCACAGTGACGCCTGCACGCAGAATCTGATCGAGAAAAGGCAGGGTGTTCAGGTCTTTGGGCGACATGATGTATTCGTTTTCAACAGTCATTTCAATGCCTTCGTCATGGTCTTTTACGTCATAAGCCCTGCGGCATGGCTGCAGACAGGCACCCCGGTTGGCCGAAGCGTTCAGCAGGTCGAGGCTTAGGTAACACTTGCCGGAAACAGCCATGCACAAAGCCCCATGAACGAAAACTTCGATACGGACCAACTTTCCTGACGGACCTGTGATCTGCTGTTCCTGAATGGCCCTGGTGATGGCGGCGACCTGACCGATGTTGAGCTCACGTGCAGTAACCATCACATCGGCAAACTGAGCATAGTAGCGAACGGCTTCAATATTGGTGATGTTGGTCTGTGTCGACATATGCACTTCGACCCCTTGCTTCCGGGCATACTGAATCACAGCCTGGTCAGAGGCGATTATAGCGGTGATGCCATTGCGCTTAACGGCATCCACAAGCTGACGCATTTCTTCGAGTTCCGAATCAAACACAACCGTGTTGATGGTTACATAGCTTTTTATGCTGTTCTCACGGCAGATAGCAGCTATATGACCCAGGTCGTCTAGGGTGAAATTTTGTGATGAGCGCGAACGCATATTCAGTTTCCCCACCCCAAAATATACTGATCCGGCGCCACCCTGAATGGCGGCCATCAGCGCTTCGTATGCGCCCACCGGGGCCATGATTTCTATCTGATTCATGCTGCAAAATTAGGCATTTCGCACATATTCCCAACAGCTTGGGTACTGCACAATAGCAACAGAAACTGAATGGATGCCCGGATCGTTTCGCTGAACAGATTGCATCATGCGTCAAGAAACGACCTGATTTGCTATCGCGCTCAGTAGCGGTTATACCTCAACACCTGTTCCAGTGGTTTGCGGATCTTCTTCCGTTGGGTGTATTCATCAGGGGCATATCCAAGGGTGATGAGCAAACCAATGGTTTTTTCGACAGGAATATGCAGGATTTCCTTTATTTTTTTCTCATTGAACCATCCCAACATACAAGTGCCCAGACCCAACTCGGTTGCCTGCAGGCAAAAGTGTTCTGCGGCAATCCCAACATCTATCAGGGGGAACTCCTTCTTTTTGAGCCGGCCACCCATTTCGCTGAGGATTTTTGGTTTTTCGAGGACGATGGCCAGGATTACAGGCGCTTCTGGAACAAAGCGGTTAAAGGTCTGCAAGGGGCCGATGGTTTCTACAGCTACGGCATGGCAAATCACAGGATCGCTTACCACCACAAAGGTCCAGGGCTGGGCATTGCTGGCTGAAGGTGCAATACGCGCAGCCTCAATGCATTGTACAATTTTCTCGGCCGCAACCTCCCTTTGGCTGTATCGCCTGACGCTCTGGCGTTTGCTGATGAGTTCGTTAAATGTCATTGGTTGATTTTTCTAAAGCTGAATTCAATGACTTTCTTGCCTTCCATATTTTCCACCCTGGTGTAAAGTCTGTTGTTTTCGTCGATACGGTATGTGATGCGGTTGGGATAATCGTGTGCCGGGTTTTCGAAAACCCAGTGGTTTTTATTGTATTCCACCAACGCGAAGGAAACCCTGCGTCCTTGATTTTGCCGGTGCACTATGGCCTGGTAATAAACTGAATCGTCTACCTGGGCAATGCGGAGTATTTCGGAGAACATGGTGTCAGTGCCATTGTTAATGCTGTAGGCATAACCCACATATCCCGAGTCGGGGGTGAGTTTCCATTGCTCATAGAAAATGGTGTTGCCGGTAGCCTCCCATACGCCAACAAGCGGGGCCAGGGTTTCGAGTGCGCTGTTATGTTTGAAAGGCGTTTGACACGACACCGTTGCTGCTGCAATCAATAAAAGGGTAAAAAATGTATTGAATCTATTCATGGGTTGCTTCAATTAATTGTACACTGTCGTTCAGGCGGATATGTCCTTCGCAGATAACCATGCAGGTGACCCCGCCGCGCCAATCGGTCTGAAGGGCTTCTTTGAGGCCTTCGCATTGCTCATCCATGCGGTAACAGGGTTCTGTTTCGCCTGTTATCTCCAGGACTACTTCGCCGATAAGGAGCTGCTTTCCGGTGGATCCTTGCAGATCGATGCCTTCGATGAGTAAGTTGGCCCGGCGAACAGTCCAGGCCAATGATGTTTCAAGCTGTTTACAGGCCATTTCAAAGGCTTCGGCTGATAATACGGTTACCTGTCGTTTGCCTGGAATTCCCCTGATGTCGTCTTCAACACCGGATTGCAGGCCGACAAAGGCTTTTTCGCAGGTGATCACTGTACCCCGTTTTTCGCGCTTATATCCGATTCCGGTTAGTTTTCCCATGATGATTGTAATTTGTTTGGAAATGAAGTGTTTAGCCTTGTACTACATTGCTGGAATTAAAGTGTTCCTGGCGTATAAATGGATTTCGTCCGGAAAGATAAGCACCAACCACATGCGCCATTTCGAAAAAGTAGATGAGCTGCCCCATAATATCTGGACTGATTTCGGGAATATGCATACGAATCCCGGGTAACTGATTCTGGTGTAGCGCCTCATGCCCGGTTTTTCCGGGCTGGTGATTTGTGCCGGCCTGTAATGCTGCATTGGCTTGAACGCTCCGGTTCAGTTCGAGCGTGGTAAAGAAGCAGGCATTCACTTCAGCAGTTTCAGTAGTTCCCTGTATTACCGAAGCATCAGGAATTGAGGTTGCCGTCTTGATTTTCTGTCTTTGAATGGGTTCAGCCTGTTGATGAAGCTGCTTGCACCACTCGGCAAACAACAGCAACCGGGGCTCAGTTACAACAAACAGTTCTGTTGTTTTGCCAATGGCAAATACCGCTTGTCGGGCAGCCGCATAAAGCGCCATGGGATTGCCATAGATTTTATTTACTGCCCTGCTGGCTGCTTCTACCTTTTTAGCACCTGCAATCAGGTCAATGACCGGAATACCGGCAAGGGCCATCAAAAAAAGTCCTGACCTACTTAGGGCTGCGAAATGCCCGCTTATATCATCCGGAAACGGAAGGAATTTTGGTTTGATTTCCGATGCAGGCATGCCTGGGATTTCTTCACCGGACTTACAGAAAAGCACCAGGCGGTTGACCCATTCATCAGGGGCATATTTTTGCGATAAACAAGTCAACACTGGTTGAAACACAGGCTCATTTCCTGCAGTCAGCTGTGTTTTAGCAATCACTACAACAGAAAAATCAATGGCAGTCAGTTTCTTAACCAGGTCAGCAGTGGCTGACGCACTGAAACCAGGACCAACAAACAGCATCTCAGGCGCTTTTATATCGACATTTTCCTCAACCGGCAAATGCGACAGGGCTTCAAGAACGGCCCTCGCTCCCAGAACGGCCTCTTCGGCCGAAAAAATCACGATCAGTTCCGACTTCTGCCGGAATTCCTGAGCGAGGTTCTGTATATGTTCAAGTTCCTCAACAGTATACCGCGAAGGCATTTCAACCCAGCCCAGGTATTCGTTACCAACTCCTGTTTTGTTGTATATTTTGCGGTGACCACTCACGATCTGGCTGTTGTATTCCAGGATCTTTTCCTTTGAAACAAAGCCAAAAAGCGGATCAATTTCAAGCTTAATCTGTATCATACCCAGGCTGAATCTGACAGTGAATTTGGGGCAGGAAAATTACACATTATCTTCATAAGGTAAGGGGCAAAAAAAAAGTGAGATGATGTATGAAGTCATCTCACCAAACCAAAAACCAAAATTTATGAAAACCTTTTTCGCACAATGAGTAGAACATAAATATTTGGTAGTATTCAGATAACCAACTGGGTTTTTATGTTCGCGTTACAAAATTACAGCAGAAAAACAAGGGGCGCTGTTAACGAAATATAACAGTTGTTAAGATTTGTTAAAAAGCTGTAAACCATGCACATGAATGCGCTACATTTGCTCCGTGGGGAAAAAACACATATCGGCGCTTATCGTGATCATGACGGTCGCACTCATCGGTTTGATGGGCATACAGGTGTATTGGATCGGCGATGCGGTGAAGGTCAAGGAAGCCACCTTCATCAGGGATGTAAATCTTGCCATGAACAATGTGATGGTAAAGGTTGAAAAGGTGAGGATGCAGCAGAATTTTGAACAAAAAATGAACCTGATGAATCGCCGTGCCAACCTGATGGCAACCTGGGATTCAATTAATTATAGCATGCAACAGGAGCTCAACTCACCAATGTCGGGCGAGGCATACAATGATTTTTTACGCCGTTATTCCGATGCGCAGCAATTGATTCAGAACATGATCTATGGGCTTGGCACAGGTCCGTCGGATGAACCCGGGACCTCGCCCCGGCTCCTCGACTCACTTATTCAGGAGGAACTTGGCCGGCAGGGCATCAAAATAAGCTTCGAATTTGGAATTTACAATCCGCGCAAAAACGCAATGGAGTTTCAGAAAACCGGTCGCTATCCGCAGCAACTGTTAACCGAAAGTTTTGTATTCGACATGCAGGAAGGTCCCTCTCCCATGCGTTTTGCCAATCAGTTGCTGCTCTTTTTCCCCAACGAAAAGCGATTTCTTGTCAGCCAGCTCTGGGACCTGATGCTGATTTCAGCCCTGCTGATCCTCATCATCATTGTTAGTTTTGGCTCCACCATTTTCACCATTTTCAGGCAAAAGAAACTCTCCGAAATCAAAAATGATTTCGTGAACAACATGACCCATGAATTTAAAACCCCGATTTCGACCATCGGGCTGGCCTGTGAAGCCTTACGCGACCGCGACATTCAAAAGACAGAAGGACTCTATTCGACCTATATCAGCATGATCGACGAGGAAAACAAACGCCTTGGATCGATGGCAGAACAAATTCTGCAATCGGCTGTCATGGACAAGGGCGAGCTGGTCCTACAACTCGAAAATATTGACCTGCATGAGGTGATAAACGAAAGTGTGGCCAGCAAATCGTTGCAGGCGAAGAAAAAAGACGGTCAGATTTCTGCCGAACTGCAGGCAGAACGCACCATCATCAGGGGCGACCGTGTACACATGACAAACGTGGTCCTTAATTTGCTTGATAATGCCCTGAAATACACTGAAGGGGTACCGGATATTGCTGTTCGGAGCCGCAGCATCCCGAATGCAATCGAGTTCAGCGTTCAGGACAACGGCATTGGTATCAGCAAGCAGAACCAGAAACGGATTTTCGAGAAATTATACCGGGTCCCGACAGGCAATATTCACAACGTGAAGGGTTTTGGACTGGGATTGAGTTATGTGAAAGCCATTGTTGAAAAACACGGTGGCACAGTTCACCTTGACAGTGAACCCAAAAAAGGATCAACTTTTTATATCAGATTACCCCTAAACAGACACAATTAAGTATTGAAACATATGGAAAACCAGACAAAGGTATTATTGGCCGAAGACGACAAAAACCTCGGCACCATCCTGAAAGCTTACCTCGAAGCCAAAGGCTACGAAACTGACCTTTGCACCGATGGGAAAGAAGCGCTTGAGAAATTCAAACGTGCCGAGTACCATTTCTGCATCCTCGATATCATGATGCCGGTGATGGATGGCTTCACCCTTGCAACCGAAATCAGGAAGCTCGACAAAAAGGTTCCAGTGCTTTTCCTTACGGCAAAATCGATGCAGGACGACAAATTGCATGGATTCGAAATCGGGGCCGACGACTACCTCACCAAGCCGTTCAGCATGGAAGAGTTGCTCATGCGCATGAAAGCCATCATCAGGCGGTCGGCCGATGACAGGGTAAAAACAACGGTGTTCACTATTGGACGCTACACCTTTGACCATAACAGACAGCTGTTAACCGTTGATGACCAGGAACATAAACTCACGTCAAAGGAAGCTGAACTGCTCCGGCTGTTGTGCGAAAACATGAACCGGGTGCTCGATCGGTCTGTTGCACTGAACAAAATCTGGTTCGACGACAGCTACTTTAATGCCCGCTCGATGGATGTATACATTACCAAGCTAAGGAAGTATTTTAAGGATGACGACCAGGTTGAACTCATGAATGTACATGGCATTGGTTTCAAACTTGTCGTTAATGAATCCGGTGAAAAACAAGCCTGATCAATTCAAGGCTTTGGCCTACCACATCCCATTGTCCTTTTCGTAACGGATGTTTACGGAAGCAGGAAAGAGCGAAAGGGAAGAATCGTTGATGATGTTCCAGAAATGATCTGATCCTGGACCTTTGTCCTTGTTTGTCAGTACGATAAGGGTCTTATGCTGTTTCATGTCGCGCAGGAAAAACGACCTGAAGCCTTTCCACCATCCATAATGATACACTGCGCTATCGGCATCGCCACGGATGCGCCAGCCAAATCCATAATTGTCATTTCTGCGCTTATGCCGCGGGCTTCCAGGGCTAAAGGCTTCTTTCAGGGTTTCTTTCGAAACAAGCAATTCATAGTAGAGGGCCTTATCGAACTGATACAGGTCACCTACGGTGGAGTACATCGATTTGTCGCCTTTCACACCATTGAGGTAGTCATTTTTCACCTGGATGAATCCCCGTCGGCGATGGTCATAACCTGGCACACCGACATCAACGTAATCGGCATGCAAGGTGGCTGAGTCAGTGCCCAGAATCAGTGAATTGTGCATGTCGAGGGGGTCGAAAATGTTTTCCTTCATAAAGGAGCAAAACGGCTGGCCGCTCACCTTTTCGACTATTGAGCCCAACAGTGCATAGTTGGTGTTACAGTAATGAAATCCGTTGTCGGGCTTAAAATAGGGTGCTGGCTGGTATTGCACAAACAACCTGATCATGGCATCGTTGGTCAGCGGAACGTGCTTATCAGGCCACTTTTCATCGGCAAGCGATTCATAACGCGGCATTCCTGAGCGGTGATTGAGCAGATTGCGCACAGTAACACCTTCGTAGGGCCACTGCGGGATGTATTTCCTGATGTCGGTGTTGTAATCAATTTTACCCCTTTCGTGCAGAATCATAATGGCCATGGCGGTGAACATCTTAGAAACAGACGCCAGCTCAAAGCGGCTGTCAACTGTCAGTGGTTCGCGGTTGCGCCTGATATCGGCATAGCCATATGCCTTTTTATACACCACCCTTCCTTTTTCAGCAAAAAGCACAGTTCCATTGAATCCGGTAAGTTTCTGAAGCTTGCTGAAAACAGAGTCGAGCCGTTTTTGCTGCAGTTGAATGCGTTTTTTGTCGAGATCGACATAGATTTTCTCGGCTGGGATGATGCGCTTTAATGCCTTATTTGTTTCCTTTCCCTGAGGCTCATCCTGGAAATAGGAACAGGACGAAATCGGTATCAGGAGAATAAAGGCAAACAAAAATCGGATCAACTTCATGGCATGTTTAACAAGGCGCAAAAATAACGGTTACATCAGGAATGCACCAGTTTACTGCCGGAAAATTATGTTAAAATAGTCAGTTGATTAGTTGTCAGAGGCTTGAAATCATTTTTTCCATGCGTTGACTCACTTCAAGCGCAAGATTGGTGAGTTTTTCATTTCCAAGGGCACCGATCATGGCCGAAGCATCCATCGCTGCAACCTCAATCAAGCCATCTCCCTGATCGATTACCAGCACATTGCAGGGCAGCAACACACCGAGCTTGTCTTCCAAAAGCAATGCCTTACTGGCGAAATGCGGGTTGCATGCACCCAAAATCACATAAGGTTTGAAATCGACATCAATTTTTTCTTTGAGTGTTTTGCGTACATCGATGGTGGTTAAAACCCCAAATCCGATTTCCTTTAAACCTGTCGTTACCTGATCAATAACTGCCTGGTATTCACCTGTGATGGTTTTGCTTGTATAATAATTCATGGTGGTGGTTTTTAAGTTTAACAATTAATCAGCCCGAAAGGTTTTATCACCGATATGTTTCAAGGCTTCGCGCCTGCTCAGGCCCGAAAGTTGGGTGGACGAAACAAACATGCCTACGCTTTCGGGATTTGTTTTGGCATATTGGCGCAAGGCCCACCCGATGGCTTTGCGGATAAAGAATTCCTTTTCACCCGACAAGGTTCTGGCCAGATCAAACAACAGGTTTTCATCTGTTTTTTCGCGGTAGCGCAATTGAAACAACAAACAAGCCCTTTGAAGCCATATGTTATTGCTTGCCATAAATTCATTGATTGTCGGGGCTTTCAGTTCAGAGAAACGCGCAATCACTTCACCCAGCAAATTGGGTGAAATATAGTCAACGGTGTCCCACCATGATTTCGTCGTGATCATTTCACTGAACAGACTGATGTGGGAGCCATTGAGCTGTTTCTTTATTTTATACAGGGTTTCCATGGCTGCATACTGGAACTCGCGTTCCGGCTGTTTCCAGGCACTCATCACAATTCCATGCACTTCGGTCTTGTCTGGCAATCCATGTTGTACAATGAACTGGCTGAGGAGTTTCCTTCGTTTGGGTGATGGAATTCCGAAAAACACACTTTTGTTTTTCATATAAGCCGAAGCGCCAGCTGCAATATGAGGATCAGCCGCTGCTAAAAAACTTTCTCCAAGCGGAAGCCAGTATGGGTGAATGCTGCCTGAACTCATTTCAACAGGAATTTTCCGGCATCGAGGAATTTTCCCTTCTGATCGGTGTATTTGACCACATAAACACCTTTCGTCCAGGATGAAGTGTTTACTTTGACAGACTTTTGATTCACAGGGCATTCGTGTATACACCGGCCGCTGACATCGTAAAACATAAGCTTTCCAATCGTCATTTTACCTATTGTCAGCATAATGGTGTCGCCGGCTGGGTTTGGTGAAAGCTGAAGCAACTTGCTTTGCTGGTCAGGGGATTCAGCGCCAAGACCCACAAGCTGCCTGTCCCATACGGCAAGGCCGTATTCGCCGGGCAACAGCTGATCAACATAAATGTAGCCTATCGACCACAAGCCTTCACGGCTTTGACTTACCCATTGCCAGTCGTGACCGGCATCGGAGCGGTAAAGGATGACGACAGAGTCATTTTCCGATTGAATCAGTGTATTGTCGAGCGTGTTTCCATCACTGTAGAAAAAGCGCCCGCGCATCTGGGTGTTTTCAGGAAAAATGCCAGCAACCTGCCAGTAACGGTAGGGCGATAGCCTCATCCCCTCGACGGCTTGTTTCAGGCTGTCGGGCGGAGCCCAGTGATGGGTGATCCTGATATAGGCTGAATCAGGGAGTGCATCAACATAGAGCTTGAAAAAGGGCTTACTAAAAACATATTCACCTGTCTGCCTGACAATAAGCTGTTCGTCGGTGGTGGCATCACAGGTTTTATTGTACAGGTCAGCAACGAAGAGTTGCGGTTCAAAAGGAATTTCCTTGATTGAAACCCCTGTAGGACCATCGAAATGGACTGTGTCAGTCCAAACCTGCCATTCAGGTCCAAGGCAACTGACTTCAAGGATGTTGTCGTTTCCGGTATACATGGCACCTTTATGCTTCTGTTTCATATGAATGGCAGCGCGGTAAGCATTCCCGTCGTGGGCGACAACCACCGAATCGATTGAAAAATGAGGTGTGCCGGGTGTAAACACCCAGTTATCGAAAAACCCGGTCAGGTCAACGCCTGATTGTTCGGAGAAAAAATCGCGCATATCAATCGAAGAGGCTGAACCATAGGCAAAGGCATCCAGGTATGCCTTAACTACATCCAGGAAAACAGATTCACCGAGGTAATTCATTAGTGTGTGCACCACGGTTGCCCCTTTGTTGTATACTGTTGCTCCATAAGTGATTTGGGTGGGCACTCCCGACAAGGCAAAATAACCATTGTCAGTGATATGAACATTTTTCAGCACATCATAATGGTTGTCGTTCATGAAGGCGCGGTAGCTTTCTTCACCATAGATGGCCTTGCGGTAATAGTGATGGCAGAAGGTTGCCCAGCCCTCATTGAGCCACATATCGGCAGCCGAGGAGCAGGTTACCTTATTGCCAAACCACATATGCGACAGCTCATGTGCCAGCAGGTATTCAGAGTTCAGGTTGCCGTTGATGGCCGTGTGCGGATAGGCTATGTTGCACACATGTTCCATGGCGCCAATGGCGGTTCCGGAGTAGCCGATGCGTTCGAAAGGATAGGCATTAAACCAGGCTTCATAGGCCTGCATCACTTCATGCAGGTGCTGGAATGAGCCGGCAACCCTTGCGGAATCGACCGGGCGTGTGTAGATGGTAATTGGAATTTCAGCCTCCATACCGGAAAAGACATCGCTGTTGAGGGCATACTCGCCGGCAACAACTGAGGCCAGGTAAGTGGGAATGGTTTCGCTGATGTTCCAGTGCCAGGTGATGGTGTTGTCGCCGCTGTTGGTCGCTGAAACAAGGCTGCCTCCTGCAATACCCTTCATATTGTCGGGCAGGGTAATCAACACATCATAGGTGGCCCTGTCGTTGAAATCGTCGATACAGGGAAACCATGCCTTGCCCAGGTTATGGGGCTCTGATTCGAAGCCTACACCAAGGTTAAAGGCATAATTGCCGGCAAAATGAAACCCGCCCCAGGCTTCATGAAAAGGCTGACCCCCGTAGTGGACTTCAACCGTGATTGTGTCGCCGGGCCCATAGGTGTTTCCGGTGGCAATCCGCAACATATCGCCCGACTGGCTGAAGGATTCGGCCGGATTGTCATTGACGTTCACCTGACTTACCGTAAGCGATTTAAGCTCCAGCGGAATCTGTGTCAGGGTGAGTTTAGGCCGAAGGCTGATGACCGCAACGGCTTCGATGGTCTGGTCCGAAAAATCGATGGATGTAAGCGCAATCTGGTAATGGATGGCATCGATGCTATCGGCAACAGGCGAGCGGTCAAATGATTGACGGTGATTGCATTGTGCCTGGATTTCTGTAGAAATGAAGGCCAGTATGCCGATCAAAATACCGGTTGCAAAACAAAGTGATTTCATGAGCCATGATTTTAAGCAGGTAAAATTAGGCTTTTAGCCCGGAATTGGCAAGGGCATTATGCCTACCTTTGGTCACTGAAAAAAGCGATTGTTCATTTACGTACATCAACTGTCTCTATCCGTACAAATTGTCAGGTATCAACAAATAAGACACTTTATTAAGTTGCTGAAAATCAAATTAGTATGTTTATGGCATTATTTTCGTGGATGAAATGCATCAAATCAAACAATATGAGCACACCCAAAAGTGATTTTTCTTTCAGGGCGGTTAAGGTGGCAACCATTATTTCGGCCTTTCTGCTGGTAATATCAGGCAGCATTTTTGCACAAAAAGTATATACCCTCGAAGAATGCATTCAGTATGCCCTCGACAACAATATCCGGATCAAACAGAGCATGCTCGATGTGTCCACTGGTGAAATTAACATCAGGGAAAGCAAGCTCGACCTGTTACCTTCGGCCAACGCTTCCTTGTCGCACTCCTATGGCTGGGGTCGTTCGCTCGATCAGGCTACCTATACCTTTGTCGATAAGCAAACTATGCAGAGTTATTTCAATGTAAACTCCGACCTGACCCTTTTTGGCGGCCTTCAGAAGATAAACACCATGAAACAACGCCAGGCCGAATACCTGGCAGCCAAGTACAATTCTGATAAAATCAGAAACGATGTATCGCTGGGTGTGGCCGGTTATTACCTGCAGATTTTGTTCAGCGGCGAGCTGGTCAACAATGCAAAGCAGCAGCTTGGCGTAACGAAACAGCAGATTGAACGCACACGTAAACTGGTTGATGCCGGAACACTGGCCAAAGGTAGTCTGCTCGAAATTCAGGCACAGGGGGCAAACGAAGAGGTAAGCCTTGTGCAAGCCGAAAACCAGTTGAACCTGGCTTATCTCGACCTGTTGCAATTGCTCGAACTGCCCGCCGGGACCGATATGCAAATCGATATCCCTAAGCTGGGTATTTCCGATGCGCCTTCCATTCTGCCGGTGGATGCCATCTTTAATGTTGCTCAGGAAATCATGCCTGAAATTAAAAGTGCTGAATTCAACACCGAAAGCAGCTTCAGGGCGCTGGCCATCGCAAAAGGCAGCCGTATCCCCAGCCTGAGCATGAGTGGGGCTTACGGGACCAGCTATTCGGATCAGATCCTGAACCTCAATGGCGACAAAAAACCTTTTAACGACCAGTTTAACGACAACAGGAATATTACGCTGGCTTTCCGGCTCAACATTCCCATCTTCAACGGATACCAGATCAACTCTTACGTGGGCCGTGCGAAACTGAATTACGAAAGTGCAAACTACAACCTTGAGCTGGCCCATAATACCCTACGGAAAAACATTGAAACAGCATACAGTGATGCTGTTGCAGCATATGCTTCGTATTCGGCCCGCGAAAAATCGCTCAACAGCCTGCGCGAATCATTTAAATATACCGAAGAGAAATTCAATGTGGGCATGGTAAATGCCATCGACTATAATGTGGCCAAGAATCAGTTAAGCAGGGCCGAATCAGACTTGCTTTCAGGTAAATACGATTATATTTTCAAGCTTAAGATCCTTGATTTTTACCTTGGAAAAACGATCACATTGAAAGATATTGAAGCAGCAAAGGAATAGCAAACGCCATTCCGCTGTTTAAACAGATCGTAGCTCCCTGTTTTCCTGTTGAAGGAGGCAGGGAAGCTTTTATAAACCGGAGGATTAGCCCCGGATAACAGCTTTTGATTAATTTTACCCTGCGATAATATCAGGGTTCAATAACGCAAACCAACATGAAAAAAGGGAACAAAAAGTGGTATTTCATCATTGGAGGAGTACTTGTGGCATTGGTGATCATTCTGGTGGTAGCCAAAAAGCGCAACCAACACGTAACTGAGGTTAGTGCCGAAGCATCCATGAACCGCACCATTGTTGAAACTGTTGCTGCCAATGGAAAGATTCAACCCGCTCTGGACGTAAAAATCAGTCCGTATATTTCAGGCGAAGTGGTAAGTCTGTTTGTCCGCGAAGGCGCTTTCGTAAACAAAGGCGACATCCTGGCAAAAATTGACCCGACCATCTATTTGTCGAATCTAGAGCAGGTCGAAGCCAATGTGAATTCAACAAGGGCCAATATGGCGAATGCCAAGGCCCGTGTGGCACAAGCAGAAGCACAGCATACCAAGGCTAAACTCGATTTTGACCGCAATGAAAAACTCTATAAACAGCAGGTAATTTCCGATGCCGACTGGGATGGTGTCAGGTCTTCATTCAAAGTGAGTGCAGCTGAGCTCGAAGCAGCTCAGGAAAGCTTTAAGGCAACCCAGTTTCAGGTGCAAAATTCCGAAGCCGCACTCAAAGAAGCACGCGAAAACCTGAAAAGGACAAGCATTTATGCACCCAACGATGGCACTGTATCGAAGCTCAGCGTGGAAGAAGGCGAACGGGTAACGGGTGCATCGCAGTTTTCGGCCGGTACAGAAATTATGCGTATTGCCAACCTCGACCGCATGGAGGTGAAGGTTGAAGTTAGTGAAAACGATATCCCTCGGGTTAAGCTTAACGACACCTGCCTCATCGAAGTGGATGCTTATCTGAACAGAAAATTCAAAGGCTTCGTAACCGAAATTGCCACTTCGGCAAATACCACTGGAGTGAGCGCTGACCAGGTCACCAATTTCGAAGTGAAAATTATGATGATCAAAGATTCATACAGCGACCTGATCAACGAAAGCAAAAGCATCTCCTCCCCATTCCGGCCGGGTATGTCGGCTACAGTCGAAATCCAGACCAATCAGTTGATAAATGTGCTTTCTATTCCCATTCAGTCCGTCACAACCCGCTCTGACACCACTGAAGGTCGTCGCTTTGGGAAAAAGAAAACTGAGACCACAGAAAGCACTGAAACAGAAACTAAGGTAAACGGTACAGACAGCAAGCAAAAAGAGGTAACCAAAGAGTATGTTTTTGTACTTGAAAATGACAAAGTCAGGCTTCAGGAGGTCAAAACAGGCATTCAGGATAACACCTATATTCAGATACTTGAAGGCGTCGAAGCTGGTGCTATGGTGGTTACAGGACCTTATAAAGCCGTGTCAAAATCACTTAAAAACGGGGATCAGGTAAAAAAGGTTGAGAAAAACATGCTGTTCGAAAGCAATAAGAAATAATCCTGCAATATTCCATCTTTCTGTGGCTGATATCTTACTGATCGAAACATCAACAATTGTATGCTCTGCCGGACTGCTGAGCAATGGTGAAGTAATCGCCTTGCACGAGAGCAACGACAAGAACTCCCACGCCGGACAGATTACGGTATTTATTGATGAGGTCATGAAAAAGTGCGGAAAGACCTTCAGTCAGCTTGATGCAGTGTCGGTGAGCATGGGCCCCGGCTCTTATACCGGACTGCGCATTGGGGTTTCCACTGCCAAGGGCATTTGCTATGCGCTCGATAAGCCTTTGATCGCTGTGAACACCCTTCAGGCAATGGCGGCAGGATTTGTAAACAAATATGGCGGATCGCTGAACGGGAACGACTTATTATGCCCGCTGATCGACGCCCGGCGGATGGAAGTGTACCAGGCGTTGTTCAACCGGGAATTTCAAACAGTGCAGGAGACGGAAGCGGTTGTGATTGACAGTGATTCATTCAAAGATGTGCTGCAAAAACAACGACTGTGGTTTTTTGGTGATGGTGCCGAAAAATGCAAGTCAGTATTGGGCACGCACCACAATGCATTATTTGTGGATGATTTTGTACCCTCTGCCGCCTTTCTAGCCCCGATGACAAACGTCGCCTGGCAGATAAGTCAATTTGAAAACACGGCGTATTTCGAGCCCTTTTACCTGAAGGATTTTGTGGCAGCCTTGCCCAAGGTCAAAGGATTACGCTAAATCATCAATTTGTTTATTTCGGATAGCTACTCCGTTGTTTTCATTGAAAGCAGTCCTGCCATTATCAGAACAAGCTGATTTTCACATAGCGTTTTGGGTTGAGCCTGATGTCTTCGAGTAATTTATTCATCTCGGCTGCGGTCCGCTCAATTTCATGATACAGGGTATCGTTGTGCAGCAGCTTCCCGGCTGTACCTTCACCCTCGTTTAGTTGTTTCAGTAAAAAAGCCATCTGGTTAAGTGTAGAATCTGCTTTGCGGATGGTACCCGGAAGGTCGGTTGAAGCCAGCGAATCGCTGAACACGGCCATATTGCCGATGATGCGGTCAAATTCGGCACTGTTGCGTTCAAAGTTGCGCGTAATGAGTTCGATATTGTACAAGATTGACGCAATCCTGTTTTTTTCCGACACCACCAGTGTGTCAATATTGGCCGAAGTACTCTCAAGGTTTTTGAAGGTTGTGCTGATGTTCTGCAAACTCGACATGATGTTTTCCTTGGCGTTTTCATTGAGGATGGTTTGAATGACCATCACCAGAGAATCAACCGATGACAACAAGTCTTCGGCTTTCTTTTTCAGTGGCGCAACCTGCGCATTCACTTCATCTTTCAGGCTGGCTTCCATGGCAGTATGCAAGGTGTCGCCATCCATGGCAAGAACCTGTCCATCACCCATCTGCAGGTCGATGGCCTTTGATCCCATCAGGTCGGAACTGAAGATCCGCGCTACACTGTTCGATGGAATGGGAAAATTGGTGGACAATGAAAGCTCAACCACAATGCTGCCGTTGTTGCTTGGGTGGAAATAAATGTCGCTAACCTGACCGACACGCAAGCCATTGATCATTACCGGATTCGATTTTACAAGCCCGCCAACTTCATAATAGGCGGCATAAAACACCCTTACTTTTGAGAACACATCTTTTCCTTTCAGGAAATTAAATCCCCAAACGGAAAGTGCCAGCGCACTGATGAAGGATAGGGCAACGATGTAAACTGATTTGTTTTTCAAGGTGTTAATTTTTCTGTTTGATCAAGAAAAATGGATTGGGAAACCCAATGCAGCAACAAAGATAAGGATAGTCGCGACATCTGGCAAAACATTCCACATCACTTATTTGTTAAGCTGTTGTTTTTCAATAATCTTAGCTTCATCCAGCGTGATGCGTTTCCCTTCGCTGAAAATCACGACAAAGGCATCGGCATAGCCTTGTTTTCGCAACAGCGACTGGTGATTGACCGCCTCGTTGAGGGTGCTGAAATTTCCTGAAGTATATTTATAAATTCCATTGTGCAGGTATGACCACAGGACCGGAATATCTTTGAAACGCTTGTCGGTAAGGGATATTTCGTGCGGGAAGGTGGCAAACTGAACCTTATATTCAAGCATGTTTTTTTTGGGTGTTGCCTTCCGGACCGCCACTTTGGGTTCTGGCTTTTTGACCTGAGGCTCGGGTGCTTTCACGTTTTGCCTACCTCCCGGAGCCAGAATTTCTTCCTCTTCGGGTGTCAGCTTAACCGGACTTGAATTGTCGCGTTCAAATTCGGTTTTAAATTCCTTAAAAGCCCTGTAAATGGCCGAAGCCAGATACACCTGTCCTTCTTCTGACTTCAGAAACGCCTCTTCTTTGGGGTTTGTGAGAAATCCCAGCTCAACCAATATGCTAGGCATGGCTGTGCGGTAAAGCACCAGAAATCCCGCCTGCTGCACACTCCGGTCCTTGCGGCCTACCCTTTCGGTAAACTGGGTTTGCACCTTTTGGGCCAGGCTGAGGCTTTGCTGCTTGTATTCGCTCTGCACCAGCGACAGGGCGATATAAGCCGCGGTGCTGTTGGGGTCAAATCCACCATATTCGTCATCAGCATTTTCTTCGAACAGGATGGCATTGTTTTCGAGTTTGGCCACTTCGAGGTTGGCCTGGTTTTTATGTTCCCCCATCACAAATGTTTCGGCGCCGTAAACATCCGTCGATTTGCTTGCGTTGCAGTGGATGGAGATGAACACGTCGGCATTGTTTTCGTTGGCAATGGAGGCGCGACGGTGCAGTTCAATAAACTCATCTTTCGACCGGGTATAAATCACCTTCACATCGGGCAGGTTTTGTTTGATGTATTGCCCGGTTTTCAATGCCACATCGAGCACAACATCTTTCTCTTTGCTGCGTTTGCCAAGTGCGCCGGGATCTTTGCCACCATGGCCCGGATCAATGATTACGGTGCGGATTTTAGAACCCTTTTGTGCAACAGTCACCCCCGGAAGCAGCATCAACGCAATGAACACAACAAATACACCTTGCCATCGTTGACATAAAAGCGGATGTTTGAATGCTTTTACCAAGTATATTTGCAGTTTTGAGATCATAATGCTTCGACAACAAAAATAACACCAATACCTTTTGTCATCCTGTAAATTACAATTTGAATTATCAACAGGAAACCAGTTAATATTGTTATTGGTTACGGTTCTGCTTATGCTGAACGGACCGGTTCAGGCGCTGGCCCAATCTGATGTGTCTAACGAAGTTTCGGCAAATATGTTGCCCGATACCCTGAAACGTGATGTGTTGCCCGATACCCTGAGGAAAAACATGCCCATACCGGATACCACCATCAGCTTCAAAATTGAAAAGAAAAAGAAAGAAACCATCGAGAGCAAGGTTGAGCGGTCGGCGCGCGATTCAATCATCCAGGATTTACCCAACCGCAAGGTGTACCTGCATGGTGACGCAGTGATAGTGTATGGCAACATTACCCTGAAGGCCGACTACATCATGGTCGATTTTGTAAAAAACGAAGTTTTTGCCCGTGGAGTGAGGGATTCAACGGGAAAATTAAAGGGAACGCCCGTTTTTATTGAAGGAGGCCAGACCTTTGAGTCGGAAGAAATCACCTATAATTTTGACACCCGGAAGGGCTTGATCAACAAGGTTTTCACCCAGGATGGACAGGGCTATCTGCATGGATCAACAGTGAAGAAAATGCCCGACAACAATGTGAATATCAAGTCTGGTTCTTACACTACCTGCAACAACAAAGACCATCCGCATTTTGGTTTTGTCTTTCGAAAATCGAAGGTTATCCCCGACAATAAGATCGTCACTGGTCCGGCCTATCTCGTCATCGAGGATGTGCCCACACCCCTGGCGGTGCCTTTTGGCTTGTTTCCGAACAACTCAAAACAACGCTCGGGCATTGTCATTCCCACCTACGGTGAGAGTGCAAACAGGGGATTTTATTTCGAAAACGGGGGGTATTATCTTGCCCTGAGCAAATATATGGACCTGAATATTTTAGGCGATATTTACTCACGCGGAAGCTGGGCAGTGAAGCCGACATTCAGGTACAAAAAGCGCTATAAATTTGATGGCTCGCTCAACACGAGCTATGCCATCAATATCACAGGAACAGAAGGAGCCAAGGATTATCAGAAAAGCCGCGATTTCAGGGTAAGGTGGACCCACCGGCAGGATGCGAAGGCCCGGCCTTCAGGCAAATTCTCGGCCGACGTGTTTATCGTGAGCAGCAACTTCAACAAATTCAATCCCGTTACTACGGAGAATTACCTGAGCAACGAGTTCAAATCGAGTGTGGCCTATCAGACAAACTGGAACAACAAGTATTTTCTTACACTCAACGGAAGCCACCGACAAAACACCAAAACAAAAATGGTTGAGGTTACCTTGCCCGAACTCACCTTTACCGTCAACCGGATTTACCCGCTCAAACGCAAAGTAGCTGTTGGCAAACCAAAATGGTACGAAGAGCTTAATGTGAACTACAATATGAATGCACGCAACAGCATCAACCTGCCCGACAGTGTGCTGTTTAAGCCCAATTCGCTGAGTAAATTGCAGAATGGGGTGCAGCACAGCATTCCCATCAACCTGCCCATCAAGCTGATGAAGTACTTTACCCTGGCCAACTCGATCAGCCTGACCGACAGGATGTATTTCCAGCACCGGACAAAAAGCTGGTATGATGATCCCACCGACACCATTCCAGGCGAGGTCATCACCGACACCATCAATGGCTTCAGCAATGTGCTCGATTTTAGTTATTCCTCAAACCTTTCAACGAAGTTGTATGGCATGATTGCCTTCAAAAAAGGACCCATCAGGGCAATCAGGCATGTGGTAACTCCCAGGGTTGGATTCTCATACACCCCTGATTTCGGCGCTCCGAAATGGGGATATTACGACTCCTATATCGACGGGGATGGCGTTGAACAGGTATACAGTAAATTCGAAGGAGCCATTTATGGGTCACCACCAAAAGACAAGTCGGGACGCATCAATTTCGGTATCAGCAACAACCTCGAAATCAAGGTGCCTTCCCGCAAAGACACCATTACCGGCCTGAAAAAAGTGGTCCTTATCGACGACTTTTCGCTGACAGGAAGCTACGACCTGTCGCGCGATTCACTTAATCTTTCCGATATCAGCATGCGTGGCAGGACGAAGTTATTTAAAAATCTGAACATCAATTATTCAAGCTCATGGGATCCCTATGTGCTCGACTCGAGCGGGCGGCAAATTAACCGTTTCGAATGGGATGTCAACAGGCGGCTCCTCAGGCGCAAACAAACGAACTGGGACTTTGGCATGAGCTATAACATTGGACAAAAGGACTTTGCGAAAAAGAAGGAGGATCGAAAATCGGACTTTGGCACTGAAGCAGAGCTGGCCGAAATCAATGCCAACCCCGATGACTATGTGGACTGGACTGTCCCGTGGTCCCTTGCGCTGAACTACAACCTGCGTTATTCCAATGTAGCCAAATATGTTGGGTTCACTAAAACTGTTGATAAAAAGGTGGTGCAAACCCTGGGCTTTTCGGGCGAGGTGAATGTGACTCCAAAATGGAAGGTGTCGTTCAATACAGGCTGGGATTTCGAAGCCAACGATTTGTCTTACACTTCGGTGAACATTTACCGCGACCTGCATTGCTGGGAAATGCGGTTCAGCTGGATACCGCTTGGCTACCGCAAAAGCTGGAACTTCACCATCAATGTAAAGGCTTCAGTGCTTCAGGACCTGAAATTGAACAAGAAAAAAGACTTCAGGGATTTATAACACTTCCGTGTTATCGGTTCATTGGATGTTGCGTCTGCTTTCTGCAGCAAAAAGCCTGCCTGGCAAGGCCGTGATCAGTAGAAAACCCCTAACTTTACAAAAAAAATTAGCATGAAAAAAGTCGTTTCAACATCCAGTGCTCCGGGTGCAATCGGACCATACAGCCAGGCAATTGAAGCCAATGGCATGCTGTTTATCTCAGGCCAGGTGCCATTGGACCCGGCCACCGGAAAACTCGTTCAGGGAGGCATTACCGAACAGACCGAACAGGTAATGAAGAATATTGGTGCCATTTTGAAAGCCGCCGGTTACGATTTTCAGCACGTGGTAAAATCAACCTGCCTGCTCAGCGATATGGCTGATTTTGCTGCCATGAATGCAGTTTATGGAAAATTCTATCAGGCTGAGCCACCTGCCAGGGCTGCTTTTGCTGTGAAAGGACTTCCACTGGGCGCCTTGATTGAAATTGAAACCATTGCCGTAAAATAAGCTGCTTCATTGCTGCTGGCGGATGAATTTTCAGTGCCTGAGCCAGTTGTCCAACATCAGTTGTCCGTGGGTTGTCATGACCGATTCAGGATGAAACTGAACTCCCCGCACATCCAGGGTTTTGTGGCGTATGGCCATAATGCGTCTGTCTGCATCGGAAGCTGTCACCAGGAGTTCATCCGGAAGACTGGTTGGATCGATATCCCATGAGTGATACCTCCCGCAGATAAAGCCGCTTTCAAGTCCGTTAAAAAGCGGTTCAGGCACCGAAGATAACAGTGCAGCTGAATCTTGTCCGTGAAAACTATGGGGAAGCTGTCTGAGTCTGGCGCCAAAATGCAGGGCAATGGCCTGATGTCCCAGACAAATGCCAAACACGGGCAACTTACCTGAAAAATGCGCCAATAGTTCCATTAAATTGCCCGATTCGTGCGGGAGACCCGGTCCGGGAGAAATGATTACCTTGTCAACATCAAGCGGTAATTGCGAAGCCTGAACATCGTTCGTAACAATGGTCAGCCGGTTTGCGACGCTGCTTTCGCGAAAGAGCTGCACCAGGTTAAAGGTGAACGAATCGAAGTTGTCGATCAGTAAAATGTGTTGCATCGGTTGGTCCCTTGTCAAGGCAAAAGTAATCAACATTCAGGCATTAATCTGTAAGAATGATGAAACAACGGACAAGCACTGCCCTGATGATTATTGCAGCAATAAAACCGGAAAAAAACAATTGATTGTTTCGATCAACAGCCAGGCAATAAAACGCCGGAGAAAACACGATTAAATGTTAAATATGAGCGCATTAGCCGATCACTCCCGTGGCCACAAGAATAAACACAGGGCCGTTGTAAAGTGCATGAATGAGTATGCCGACAGTGGTGTTTCGGGTGATATGCACCACATAGGGCAAAATGACCATGATCGGAAGCAACATCACCATCAGATCAAAACCAAAGCAGAGGTGAAACATCAGCCAGAGAAAACTGTTGAACGCCCAGGCATGTGTGCCAAAGGCAATTTCCTGCCGCGGCAGGATATAGCCACGCCAAAGCAATTCTTCGCCAAAAATATTGAAGAAAAACATGACCAGCCACACAAGCAATAACCACCTCTGACTTCCGGTAAGGGGTTCAAATTGAAGAAAATCAGGACTTGTTTTCAAAGGGGGCAATCCGAAATGGCGCATGAGCAAGGTAGCTGCAATCATGATAAAGCCTGACAAAATAAAGGCAGAAATGGTGCCAAAGATTACAAAACGCCAATCGGACCGGCTGAGTTTATTCAACCTTAAGCGGGCATAAACGGTGTGTTTCGTTTTAAAGCCTTCGCGAAAAGTAAAGGTGATGGCGGCAACGAACAACGGAACAAAAACGGCCAGGCCGGTAATAAACCAGCTTAATGCCGGATGGAGCCCGAGGCTGCTCAGGTAGGGCAAAAACAGGCGGGTAAGCAACAAAAACCAGGTTGCGGGTATGCCAAACAGAACAAATGAACCAAAGGTGTTAAGGGGTTTCATCATGGTGGTTGTGTTAAGGTTTTTCTGCAATCACAAGCATTTCGAAATGGTCCGGTGTAAGGACTTCGTTGCGCGAATAGGCTCCCAGCGTGCATCCATGAATGCTGATATTGGTAAATCCGGCTGACGAAAGTAGCCAGTTAATTTCTGAAGGCACATAATAACGCTCATTACATTGCAGATGAAGTGTTTGCCCGTCATCATCGGTGGTTTCAAACTCCGAGTAATCACGAAAGGTCATCAGGTCGAAGGTGTTTACTTTGCTGCTGCCCAAGTTTCCGTGTTCATTCAAGAAATCCTTAACCGAATGAAACAGCGGAAACAAGCCGTTTAGCGTTGTGAAGATCAGTTTTCCGCCCGGTTGCAGCGCGCGGAAAATATGTTGCAGGATGGCAAAATTCATTTCGTCAGTTTCCATCAACGGAAAGGACCCCTCGCACAGCATGATGGCCAGGCCGAATTGTTTCTTAAACCTGAACCGGCGTGCGTCTTTTCGGTAAAAATCAATGTGGACTCCCTTTTGGCGTGCATTTGCCCTGGCTTTGCGCAACATGGCTGCCGAAAGGTCGAAGGCCGTCAGCTGATAGCCGCGCCCGGCCAGTTCTATGGCATGTCTTCCTGTGCCACAACCAATGTCGAGGATTCCGACCGTTTTATCTGACTTGATTTCCTTTTCAATAAAATCAACCTCACCCGGGGTTCCGGTCACATATGATTCGTTTTCATACTGACAGGCATAATTCTTAAACAAATGTTCATACCACTGCATAATGAAGGCATTGTACTGTGTTTCAAAGATATGATATTTCAATTAATTGGACATTGACCGCAAAAGAAAATATGATTGCAGTTTAACCCTGAACCGAAGATGTAATGCATATTCAATTTTTGACCTATTTTTGTAGAATAAGGCGCCTCTGACACAGGCATTTATTGATTGATGATTGAAATTGGTGGCAGGAACTTCCTGAATCGTATTGTTTTTACTTAAAACAGCAATGAAATATTCGTTCTAACAGTCAGACAATCAAAAGAATATACAATAACTAAAAACCTATAACACATGAAACTATATCCCATTGAAACCGGAAACCTGAAACTCGATGGTGGCGCTATGTTTGGCGTTGTCCCAAAGGTCTTGTGGCAGAAATTTTACCCCTGCGACGAAAACAACCTCTGTAACTGGGCCATGCGTTGCCTGCTGGTTGTCGATGGCGAACGCCGCATTCTGATTGACAATGGCATTGGCAACAAACAGGACGAAAAATGGCTCAGCCACTACTATCTCAATGGCGAAGAAACCCTTGAATCATCGCTTGCAGCAGTTGGGTATACTCCGGCCGATATCACCGATATGGTGATCACCCATATGCACTTCGATCATTGTGGCGGCAGCGTAAGCTGGAACGGCGATCGCTCAGGTTTTGAACTGGCTTTCCCCAATGCAACCTACTGGACCAGCCGTCAGCAGTTCGCTTGGGCCACCAACCCCAACCGACGCGAAGAAGCCTCTTACCTGAAAGAAAACATCCTGCCGATTCATGAAAGCGGCAAGCTTAAGCTGATTGATGATGAAGGCGAGTTTATCCCGAATATCACCTTTAAGCTCTACAATGGCCACACCGAAGGTCAGCTGATCCCACACATCAATTACAATGGCAAAACAGTGGTGTATATGGCCGACCTCATGCCTTCAGCAGCCCATATTCCGATGCCCTGGATTATGGCCTACGACACCAGACCACTGGTGACCCTTGAAGACAGGGAACGTTTTTATGGTGAAGCCCTCGAAAAGGACTACATCCTTTTCCTGGAACACGACCTGTACAACGAAGCCTGTACCTTGCAGAACACCCCAAAGGGCGTGCGTTTGCTGAAAGCCGGAAAACTGGCAGAATTTATTGCGTAAGGGCTTATTCACTATTGAAATTGACTGAAATGCGCGAAAATATCCGTTCCGTTGCGAGGAAAAAACAATAATATGTATATTTGACAAGGAGGAAATTAAAACAAAACGATTTATGGATTATCAGATACTTACATCAGTCGTAACCGATGGCGTGGCAACGGTTACCATCAGCAGGCCGCAGGCGCTCAATGCGCTGAACACGCAATTTTTTCACGAGATGGACAGCATGGCTGCCGAACTTGCCGCCAATCCTGAGGTGCGTGTAATGGTCATCACCGGCGAAGGAAAAGCCTTTGTTGCTGGCGCCGACATTGCCGAAATGGTTCACAAAAATCAGGATGAAGGCAGTGCATTCAGCAGGCTGGGGCAAAACACCTTCCGCTCGCTTGAAAAGCTGCCTTTTCCGGTCATTGCCGCCATCAATGGTTTTGCCCTTGGCGGAGGCCTTGAGCTCGCCATGGCCTGCGACTTTCGGATTGCCTCATCCAAAGCCAGATTCGGTCAGCCGGAAGTGAACCTTGGATTGATTCCTGGTTATGCCGGCACACAGCGGCTATCGCGGCTCACCGGGCTTGCCGATGCCCTGTTGCTGCTGCTCACCGGCGAGATGATTGGCGCCGAAGAAGCCCTTCGCATAGGGCTGGTGCAGAAGGTGCTGGAACCGGAACAACTCATGCCTGAAGTGATGCGCATTGCAAAACTCATCGCCGCGAAAGGACCAAAGGCTGTGCAAAAGGTCAAGAAAATCACCCGCATGGGTTATGGCATGGATTTCGATCAGGGAAGCAGCCTCGAAGCCATTGAATTCGGTTCCCTTTTTGGGCCCGGCTCCGAAGGTGAAGAAGGCATGAAGGCTTTTCTCGAAAAGCGTCAGCCAAATTGGTAATGAAACAATAAAAACAATTCAAAAACACATACACTATGAATTACGACGAAAGATTACAGCATGTATCTGTGATGGGCGCAGCCGGAAAAATGGGCAGTGGCATCCTCTTGCTTACAGCTGTCGAAATGGCAGACAGGAGCCTGATGCCTGAAAACAAAGGGAAAACGTTTGTACTCAATGCCATCGACCTGTCAGATGAAGGACTTGCCGGACTGATGGACTATCTGCGCGTTCAGGTGCAGAAAGTGGCCGAAAAGAAAACGGTCTGGCTCAGACAGATGTATGCCGACAGGGCCGACCTCATCGAAAACTACGACATCATCAATCAGTATATCAATGATGTGATGCGGATTGTGAGGCCAACAACAGCCATGGAAACTACCTACAGGTCGAACCTGGTGTTTGAAGCAGTGAGCGAAAACAAAGACCTCAAGGTGAAACTGCTCAGGCAAATTGATGCAAACAACCCGGGCAAACCCTGGTATTTCACCAATACCTCTTCAGTGCCGATTCATATCGTCGAAAACGAAGCTGGCCTCGATGGCAGGGTGCTTGGCTTCCATTTCTACAACCCACCGGCTGTTCAGAAACTCGTTGAACTGATTGTGACCCCCAAGACACTGGCCGAAACCAAGGCCTTTGCTCTCGACTATGCCAAAGCCCTTGGCAAGGTGGTGGTTCCGAGCAACGATTTTGCCGGTTTTATTGGCAATGGCCATTTCATGCGCGATGCATTGCACGGGATCAACGAAGCCCTGGAACTGGCAAAAACACGTCCGCTTACCGAGGCCATTTATATGGTCAATAAGGTGAGCCAGGACTTTCTTGTAAGGCCCATGGGAATTTTCCAGTTAATTGATTATGTAGGCGTTGATGTTGTACAGTTCATCATGAAGGTGATGAACCCACACCTTACAGGCGAAGACCTTCATAGCGATGTGCTCGACCAAATGATGGCGCTTGGCGTTAAAGGCGGACAGTTATCGAGCGGTGCCCAGAAAGACGGTTTCCTGAAGTATGACAAAGGTGCACCCATAGCTGTTTATGATATGGAAAAGAAAAGCTATGTGAACATTGCTGATTTTATGACTACTTGCGATGCTGCCCTGGGTAAGCTGCCCGAACCTTACAGCCCATGGAAAGCTGCCGTGAAAATCAAAGACAAGGACGCGCATTTCGGTCCATTTTTCGGAAGCCTGAAAACCATGGATACCCTTGGCGCAAAACTCGCCCTGCGCTACGGAAAACGCTCCGATGCCATTGGCCGCAAATTGGTTGCCGACAAAGTGGCCAACAATGAGCAGGATGTGAACACGGTCATGCTCACCGGATTTTTCCATGCCTATGGTCCCATCAATGGCTATTTCAACGAATAATTTGCTTAACCCAACACGATGAATATCATGAGAAGAAAAGTATATATGACAGCCGGATACAACACCATCTCGATGGGTACCGGCCGCAAAGAGTTTAACCCCAAGAAGAACCGCCCGGGTCTTGAACACTACATCCACGAAGCCGGACAAGGCGTTGTCAGTCAGATCGGCGGAGCCGAAAAAATAGATGAGTCAGTGATCGGAAACTTTATGGCTGCAAGGTTTAACAACCAGGCTCACCTGGGAGGTTTTATGGCTACCATTGATCCTTCGCTCGAGTTCAAGCCTGCATTAAGCGTTGAAGGAGCATGCGGCTCAGGCGGCCTTTCGCTCATCTCCGGAATACGCTCGGTTTTGGCCGAAACAGCAGATGTGGTGCTGGCCATGGGTGTCGAGGTTCAAAATACCGTTAAAGCCATCTATGGTGCCGACATCCTGGCCGGTGCAGGCTGGTTTGCCAACCGAAAGAAAGGCCATGCCTATTTCTTCCCGGGTCAGTTTTCTGACAGGGCTGGAGCCTATTATGAAAAATACGGTTTCGATTATGGCCGCAAAGGCATGGGACGCTGGTTCAGGAATGCCATGGAAAACGCACGCCTCGATCCGACAGCCCAGGAACACCACAATAACACTCCCGACCTTGACGCCTTGTACAACAAAATGAAACCTAATGGAGCAAGTTTTGTCGATCACCTCAATGTGCTCGACTGCTCAAAGGTGTCTGACGGAGCATCGGCCATCGCGGTCGTTTCAGAGGAAGGCCTCAGGCGTTTGGGCATCGATAAAAAGGATGCAGTTGAAATTGTTGGCTGGGCCCAGCTTACCCGCAACATCACCCAGGATCCGCCCGATCTGGTTGAACTGACCACCATTAAGAAGGCAGCCGCAGCCGCCCTGAAAAATGCCGGAATCACCATCGATCAGGTTGGCACTATTGAAACGCACGACTGTTTCAGTATTGCCGGAGTGCTGGCAACGGAGGCCCTTGGTCTTGCTGCTCCCGGCAAGGGTGCTGAATATGTCACAGCCGGCAACACTGCCCGCGATGGCGTTATGCCAATGAACACCACCGGTGGTTTGATCGGCTGGGGACACCCGACAGGAGCTACAGGCGTGCATCAGGCCGTGACCATCTGGCAGCAGCTCACCGGAAAAGCCGGAGCTGCGCAGATACTCCTTAAAGCCGACAGACCGTATGGATTGACCATCAATATGGGTGGCGATGATGTTACCGTAGTAGCCATTGTATACAAAAGGGGGGCATAATTTCGATGGGTGAAGGGTCAAAAGCCTGTTCACCAGGAGATTTTTTATTGACCTTATCAGTTTCCAAGCAGCTGTATAGCCATGATTGAATCGGCTGCGCAGCTGCACGGAACGGTAAATAATACAGAATAAAATGAAAAAATTTGCAGTTGTGCTGGCCGGATGCGGCGTCTTTGACGGTGCCGAAGTGCATGAAGCCACCCTGGCCTTGCTGTCCATCCATCAGGCGGGAGCTGTTTATCAGTGCTTTGCTCCGGATATTCAACAACATCATGTCATTAACCACCTCACCGGAAATGAGATGCCGGAGCAGCGCAATGTGCTTGTTGAGTCAGCGCGCATTGTTCGAGGAAACATCAAGCCTTTGACAGCCTTTCAGGCGGATGATTTTGATGCCCTATTGTTCCCGGGTGGTTTTGGTGCAGCCAAAAACCTATCGTCGGTGGCCTTCGATGGTCCAAATGCAAAGGTAGAACCTGAGGTGGAAAGAGCCATAAGGCAAACCCATGCTGCAGGCAAACCCATTGGTGCCATGTGTATTTCACCCACTTTTGTGGTGAAGGTGCTGGGCGATGTTCACGTGACCATTGGCAACGAGGAAGCTACGGCGCAAGCCATTGAAGCCATGGGTGGAACCCATATTCAAACTGATCATGGCGATGTTGTGTATGATGCTGAAAACAAGGTATTCACCACCCCGTGTTATATGCTTGATGCAAGCATTGGCGACATCTGGGATGGCGCCTACAACCTCGTTGATGCCATGATGAAAGAGCTGAAAGACAGTGAATAGTCGGGTAACTGCGCTTTTTGGCATACGGTATCCCATCATACAGGCCGGAATGATCTGGTGCAGCGGATGGGAACTGGCATCAGCGGTAAGCAATGCCGGTGGCCTTGGTTTAATCGGAGCCGGATCGATGTATCCCGAAATACTTCAGCAACACATCCGTAAATGCAAGGCTGCTACAAACAAGCCTTTCGGGGTAAATGTACCTTTGTTGTACCCTCAGACCGATGAATTAATCGAAATCATCCTGCGCGAGAAAGTGCCGTTGGTGTTTACCTCTGCCGGAAATCCGGGCAAATACACTGCCAGCCTCAAAAAAGAAGGCCTCATCGTGGTGCATGTAATTGCAAACACCAGGTTTGCCCTAAAAGCGGCGGAAGCAGGCGTGGATGCCATTGTTGCTGAAGGCTTTGAAGCCGGCGGACACAACGGTCTGGAAGAAACAACCACCATGGCGCTCATCCCAATGATAAAAGAAGTAGTTGATATTCCGGTGATTGCAGCCGGAGGAATTGCTACTGGACGGCAGATGCTGGCTGCTTTTGCTTTGGGTGCTGAAGGGGTTCAGGTAGGTTCGTTGTTTGTGGCATCGGCCGAATCATCAGCGCATCCTGCATTTAAGCAGATGGTAGTCGATGCGGGTGACGGAGCCACCGCCCTGATGATGAAAAAACTTGTTCCGGTAAGGCTGATGAAAAATAGATTCTTCGAGCAAGTAAAGGCAGCTGAAATGCAAGGTGCCGGTGTCGAAGAACTGAAAACCCTCTTGGGCAAGGGCAGGGCAAAAAAAGGCATGTTCGAGGGCGACCTCACCGATGGTGAACTCGAAATTGGCCAGGTGGCAGCGCTTATCCATACCGTTAAACCTGCTGCTGTCATCATTGATGAAATGATGGCGGCCTATGAACAAGCACGTCAGCAACTCTGCCGCTGACAGCCTGATCCAGTGTTTTCACCTATTTCAGTGAGGTCCAGTCACGTTTCTTAAGCCAGTAAAACAAGGGAACACCGGTGAGCATGAGCACCAATCCAATGATGGCTTCGCGCGGGCGTGTGACGAAGGTATTCACCAGAAACAAGGCGCAAAAAATTACATAAAGTGCAGGAATTACGGGATAGCCCCATGCTTTATAGGGCCTCACAGCATCTTTCATTGTCCGGCGCAGGATAAAGACTCCCAATCCGTTGGCTCCGTAAAAAATGAATATCGCAAAAATGCTCATATCGGTCAACTGGTCGAACGATCCGGAGAGGACAAGTACGGCGGCCCAAATGCCCTGCATCAGCAGCGCTTTCTGTGGCACATTGCTTTTGTTAAGTTGTCCGGCCGACTTAAAAAACAGTCCTTCGTTGGCCATGGCATAATAAGGCCGGGCACAGGTCAGAATCTGGGCATGGGTGCATCCTAGGGTGGTCACAAAAATCAGCAGTGAGATAAAGGCAGCACCCTGCGATCCCCAGAATGAACGGACCACCTCCACCGCTGCAATCTGGTTGCCTGCGGCATGAATTTGTTCAAACCGGCCGACAGGAAGTACCGAGAGATAAGTGGCATTGATGAGCAGATAAAGCAGGATGATGATGCCAAGCCCCACAGCAATGCCGATCGGGATAACCTTGTGCGGGTTTTTGACTTCGCCACCCACATATCCGATATTGTTCCATCCCTGATAGGCCCAAAAGGCTGCCAGCATAGCGGTGAATACCGCGCTTATGGTCACCGGACCTGCGTTCGAAGTAGTCAGTGACATGCTTCGTCCAATGTTGGCCCCGCTGCTGCCAAGTCCAAAAATGATAATTACCAGGATGCCGACAATCACCAGTAGGACGAGTGCATTGCCAAAACCGGCACCTGTCTTCACTGTTCGGGTGTTCACCCAGGTGAGAATCAGGATGATAAGGATGGCGATCAGCTTAACCGTGAAATTGTCGAAAGGATAAAAGACACCGCCGATGGTGAAACTGGCCGCGGCCGGAAAAAGCTGTGGCAGCCCAATGATGTTGTTCAGCGACTCGGCGCTTACATATGCAATGGATGAAATGGCTGCTGTGTTGGCAACAGTGAAAAGCGACCAGCCGTAAATAAAGGCAAAAAACCGGTTATAAATTTTCTTGAAATAGGCATATTCGCCACCTGTATCAGCCAGCAAACCGGTAATCTCGGCATAGCTCAATGCGCCGAAAAGCGTGACAAGCCCAGCCAGTGCCCAGGCAATCAGCACCCATCCCGATGAGTGCAATCCATCCGCCATGGGCGCGACCTTTTTATAAACACCTGATCCAACAACGCTTGCAATAACAATGGCCACAACGTACTGAAGGCCCAGCGACCTTACAAGGCTTTTCTTTTCGGGCATGGTTGATGAATTATGCAGTTTTATTTGAATACAATAATAAGATAAATGTAACAAAACCTTGATTCATCCGACGCCAAATGCAATCCGCGGACAGCATACAGGGGCAAAGCGATGAAGCCATAGACAGGATTGTTGGTATGGTGATACAGTCAAAAAGCACCATTGATAATGGTATGCGCGAACCGGTTAACAGCAAGAAAAAACAGCCGGAGATATTTCGAAATGCCTTGATTTTTTTTCACAATGCTAAGCACATTCTTCTTAAATTTGTAGGGTTCCCATTTGTTAACTCAAGCAAAAGCACATTTGTATGAATTTTGAATTTACCGAAGAACAACTCATGATTCAGCAGGCTGCACGTGATTACGCGCAGCGCGAGCTGATAAAAGACGTCATCGAACGTGATTACAAGGCCGAATATCCTGCACATCATGTGAAAGCGCTTGCTGAACTGGGTTTTATGGGAATGCTGGTAAGTCCGGAATATGATGGCGGTGGTATGGATACGGTTTCCTATGTGCTGGCCATGGAAGAACTCAGCAAGGTGGACTCCTCTTTGGGGGTCATCGTGTCAGTAAATAATTCCCTGGTGTGCTATGGCCTCGAAAAGTTTGGGAGCCCTTCACAGAAAGAAAAATACCTGCGGCCCTTGGCCAGGGGTGAAAAAATTGGGGCATTTCTGCTTTCGGAGCCTGAAGCTGGTTCGGATGCCACCAGCCAGAAAACTACCGCTGAGGACAAGGGCGACTATTACCTCGTCAATGGTACAAAAAACTGGATCACCAATGCACATTCCGGTTCAACATACCTCGTGATCGCCCAAACCCATCCCCAGAAAAAGCACCACGGAATAAATGCCCTTATCGTGGATAAGAACACACCGGGCATCAGCCTGGGACCTCATGAAGACAAAATGGGCATGCGCAGTTCCGACACCCACTCGGTGATGTTCACCGATGTGAAAGTTCCCAAGGAAAACCGCATTGGTGAGGACGGCTTCGGATTCAAATTCGCCATGCAAACCCTCGAAGCTGGCCGCATTGGCATCGCGTCCCAGGCACTTGGCATCGCCTCCGGCGCTATGGAGCGCTCGATTGCTTATGCCAGGGAAAGAAAGACTTTTGGCAAGTTTCTGTATGAACACCAGTCGGTTGCCTTCACACTGGCAGAAATGGCGGTCAAAATTGAAAACGCCCGTAACCTGTGTATCAAGGCTGCCTGGCTCAAAGACCAGGGGAAACCTTACGGTGTGGCCAGTGCCATGGCCAAGCAATATGCAGCTGATATTGCCATGCAGGTTACAACTGATGCCGTGCAGATTCATGGCGGTTATGGGTATGTGAAGGAATACCATGTGGAGCGCCTGATGCGGGAAGCCAAACTGACACAGATTTACGAAGGTACCTCAGAAATACAGAAAATTGTGATTTCGAGGGATTTGTTCAGGTAGACTTTCATTGTTTTCCTACATGGTTGTTGCATAAATAATCTGCAACAATGAATGTTAGCCTTTGCATAAATTCATCCTTCCGGTATTTCGTAGGTGGGTTTATTTCGATAAAATTGGTAAAAGTCAACTACTTACTAACTCAGTTTCAAAACTGAGCTGCAATAGGCAAAGAGTTTTTATCTTTGCCGCACCTTGAACGTTCAGATAGATAACCAATAACAGATAACGCATGAAAATACTTATTTTGATCGGTAATGTGCCGGACACAACCACCAAAGTAAAATTCAACGCCGACCGCACAGCATTTGATGCCAGCGGAGTGCAGTGGATCATCAATCCATGGGACGAATTGGCGCTCACAAGGGCAATGGAATTAAAAGAAACATCAGGCGGAGCCGTTGAGGCCGTTGTAGTGGCCAATGTTGGGCGGGCAGAGACAGAAGCCACATTGCGCAAAGCACTTGCCATTGGAGCCGATAAAGCCATCCGCATTGATGCCGATCCGAAAGAGGCCGGGTATGTTGCCAGTCAGCTGGCCACCATTGCCGCCGGATACGACCTGATTATGGCTGGCATCGAAGCCGCTGACTACAATGGGAATGCTGTTGGCGGGATGCTCGCTGAAATGCTGGGAATGAACTCGGTATCTGCCGTTTCGGGCATTCAGATCGAAAATGGCCAATTAAAAATCAACCGTGAAATTGACGGGGGCTCACAGGTTGTTGGCCTGCCCATGCCGCTTGTTGCCATCGTGCAGAAAGGCATTGCCAAAGAGCCGAGAATTCCGGCGATGCGTGGCATCATGATGGCCCGTTCAAAACCCCTCGAAGTGGTTCAGCCCATCGATGCAGCCCCGATGACCAATATGGTCACTTTCGAAATGCCTCCTGCAAAGGCAGCATGTAAAATGATCGCCGAAGACCAGGCCAAAGACCTGATTCACCTGTTGCGCGACGAAGCCAAAGTATTGTAACACTAAAACCTTAAAGAAATGTCAGTATTAATATATACCGAAAACTGGGATGGTAAGTTCAAGAAAGTCAGCTTCGAACTTGCCTCATATGCTGCCACTGTGGCAAAAGCCATGCAGCTTCCTGTGATTGCTTTGTCGCTCGGGCCTGTTGATGACAGTGAATTGTCGAAACTGAGTGCCTACGGTGTTTCACACATCATGAAAAACAGCGACGAACGATTCAATACCCTCGACAACCAGGCCATCGCAAAGGCCATAGCCCTTGCCGCTGAAAAAGTAAAGGCCACCCTGATTGTGCTGGCACATAACAACCTGGGGAAAGCTGTTGCTCCGCGCCTTGCCGTGCGACAAAAAGCAGGAATGGTTTCTGCTGTTCACGGACTTCCCTTCAGCTATGATCCCTTCACTGTTAAAAAAATGGTCTTTACCGGAAAAGCCTTTTCTCATGCAGTGATTCATTCTGGCGTAAAGGTGATCACCCTGGCATCTAACTCCTTTGGCTTGGTTGAGAACAAGGTTGATTTTGCTCCTGAAGCTTTTGAAACCGGACTCGGCGATGCCGATTTTGTGACCCGCATTGAACAAACCAACAAAATCACCGGAAAAGTATTACTTAACGATGCTGATATCGTGGTTTCGGGCGGACGTGGTATGAAATCGGGCGACAACTGGGGACAGCTCGAAGAACTGGCCAATCTCCTTGGTGCCGGCACCGCCTGCTCAAGGCCCGTATCGGATGAAGGCTGGAGGCCTCATAGCGAACATGTCGGACAAACAGGAAAAATCATTGCACCAAACCTGTACTTTGCATTTGGGATTTCGGGGGCTATCCAACATCTGGGTGGGGTAAGTTCTTCGAAAATCATTGTGGCAGTGAACAAAGATCCCGATGCACCGATCTTCGAAGCAGCCGATTATGGCATTGCCGGCGATGTGTTTAAGGTGCTTCCACAGTTCATCGAAGCCGTAAAAGAAGTCAAGTCGAACGGATAAGCGAGTCAAACACCCCTCACAGGGGATCTTCAGCCAGGACGAAAATCCATTATACAAAACCAGCCGCGCTACCGGCTGGTTTTTTTGTTTCCAACGGACTGAACACAATTTAGGGTAAACATCGTAGCAGTTTCCGTATTTCACCACAGTTTCGTGACTTAACGGCACATGTATTTTTGTCCGGTATATGTTAAACACACTGATTTAAAAAACAAACAATGAAAACGAAAATGAAATTTACAGCCTGTCAATACAGCAAAAAAGCCTTGTTTACGCTGGGTATCATCAGCCTCACGCTGGTCGCATGCAGCAAGAAGGACGACAACAACAGCAACAACAACAACAATTCGGGCGGCTCTTCCATCCAACTTGGCGATGGCACCCTGGTTGCCGTCAGGTCCGAAACAATCCAAAGCACCCCTGTGGGCGATATTACCATCACCATTGGCACCGGGGTAGCTGTATTCAGCGCAGCGGCTGACTACAGTTCCTTTGCCGATGGGGGAGGTGTTACACTCAACGATCAGTCGCTGCAGAAACAATCCAATAATTCGTATGTGTTTACACCTGGTGTGGCCCTGCCCACAGGCATCGATTTCTCATCGGGCGTTAACTGGTCTGTTGCCGGAAACACCACCACCGGTGTTCCTGCCTTCACCCATTCCGTTAGCGGTGGATTCCCGGTAGCCGGAAACATAAGCAGTGCCACCGAAATATCTAAAGCCAGCGGATTCACCCTGACCATTTCCAATATCTCCAATGCCGACTCGGTGTATTTTCTGGTCAATGATGTATTAAAAGCCCTGCCCGGAACAGCCACTTCGGCTACCTTCACAGCGGCTGAACTGAGCGGCCTTAGCAATGGCACCGGACTGGTGTCTGTTGCCGCATGGCGATTCACGAATGCCCAATATGGAGGAAAAAACTTCTACTTCGTCAACGAAACAGTAAAGCAGAAAAGCGTGACCATCTCGAACTAAACGACTAAAGCAATAACACAACAACCCTCATTGCTTTTCAACTGCACGCGCATTTTGCCGTGCAGTTTTTTTATATTTGTTTCGGTATTGCCAATGCTGACACATTCTGGCAGGTTATTTGCTGAATTCCGGATAAAAAAAAGCGAATGAAAAAAAATGGCCTCTTGTTGTTCCTGTTGCTGATCATAAGCGGGTCATTTGCACAACACCTTCCTGAATGGCAGGAAACGGATAAGCTGATCCTGTCGTTTAACAGTAAACACTTACAAAGCATTGGCCAGCTGAGCCAGCTCATCAATGCCAACTTCGATACCGACCGGAACAAAGTAAGGGCAATTTATGTATGGCTGGCCTATAACATCCGTTACGATACCCGCAACAGTGACGGGCTCACACGCGAGGAAACCGACCAGGAGATCATTGAAAAGACATTTCAGAATCGCAAAGGCATCTGCGAAGGCTATGCAGGCATCATGGACAGCATTTGCCGGCTATCGGGCATTAGGTCCTATGTCATCAGCGGATACACCCGGCAGGACGGAGTAACTGATCCCCTGCCTCACGCCTGGGTTGCCACCAAAGTAGATGGTTACTGGTATCTTTCAGACCCGACATGGGGAGCCGGTTCGGTCGAAAACCGACGTTTTGTGCAGGAGTTTGATGCGCGCTATTTTATGGTCCCGCCCCAAACGATGATCAAAACCCATATGCCATATGATCCCATCTGGCAGTTTCTAAAATTTCCGGTCAGCCATACAGCCTTTTGCCAGAACCTGTCAGTAAAGGAAAAACCCGTCAGCGCCTGTGATTTCCAGGACTCTATCAGGCAATTCGAAGCCATGACTTCGGAGCAGCAGTTGCTGAGTGAGATGCGGCGGATTGGCGACACTGAACATGGCCCCAGGGCAATTGACATCAGGTTGCACTATCTCCGCGAAGCCCTCAAAGTGTTGAATAACAACAAAGCCATTAACCTCTACAACCTTGCCACCAATGCCTACAACAGCGGTGTGGCGCGCTACAACGATTTTGCTGAATTCATGAACAGGCATCAGGAATCAAAATCCTATGCCTTAAGCCTTAAAAAGATATTGACCGAAGCCAGTGGGTACCTTGACCAGTCGTTGAAAGCCCTTTCACAGATCAATAATCCACCGGTTGAGCTCAGAAGGAATATGTTGCAGCTGCAAAAGTCAGTGGATCAGCTACAACGCAGAATCAACAATGAACGCGATAAACTAAACGGATAGGCCAATGCCCGAATTGTCCACCGACAAATCTTTACCAGCTTCAGGCTGTACAATGCCAACTGGCAGGTTTCACCAGCTGGTGTTGATTGTAGCGCTGTTCATCTATGTAGTTACGGCTTTTTTCAGCAAAGGCTATTACCACGCTGACGAGCATTATCAGATCATCGAATTTGCCGGACTTAAAACGGGCACGCACACCGGCGATGACCTTGCCTGGGAGTATAAGGAAAACAGCCGTCAAACCATACAGCCGGCCATGGCATATATGATTTTCTCGGTTCTAGAAAAGCTGGGCTTCCGGAATCCTTATACCAAAGCCTTTGTTCTGCGGCTTATTTCGGCACTGCTGGCATTGGTTGTCATATCAGGATTTGTCACCACAAGCCTGTATCTTGTCGAGCGGCCCTGGCGAAGGCTTTTTATCCTCTTATCTTATTTTCTGTGGTTCATACCGGTGATCAATGTGCGCTTTTCATCAGAAACATGGTCTGGTTTTATCGTCGTAATGATGTTTTCACTGATCATGGACCAGGAGGCTTTTTACCGCAAACAGGGATTCCTGATGGGTGTGCTGATGGGGCTGGCATTCCTGTTCAGGTTTCAGTCGGCGTTTTTGTCGTTGGCGCTGCTGCTTTGGTTGTGGCTTTTTGGAAAGATGAAACCGGTGCAGCTCGCCCTGGTCTTAGCAGGCGGATTGAGCATGCTCGGGCTGGGTCTGGTGATCGATACCTGGTTCTATGGCAAATTGGTGTTCACGCCCTGGACCTACTTCAACGCACAAATCCTTGAAGGCATGGCTGCCGGTTTTGGTGAATCGCCATGGTATTTTTACTTCCGCGAACTTGTTCTGGCCCCAATCTGGCCCATCGGCCTGCTCATTGTGCTGTGTATAATCGCTTTATCAGCCAGCAAACCCACGTCACCATTGGTGTGGGGCGTACTGGCTTTCATGCTGGCTCACACCCTGATCAGCCACAAGGAAATCAGGTTTTTCCTGCCGGTTATCAACCTGTTACCCCTCATGATGGTGTTGGCCTGGCAGCTTTTCTGGCAAAAATTACCGCAGTGGAAAGCCGGCATACCCCGCAATTTGCTGCGTTATGGCACAGCGGCAGTGCTGATACTGGTGAATACGGTAGCTTTGGTGGCCATGATGCTGAAGCCGGCCGGAACAGGAAGGATGGAGATTACTGCTTATATTGCCAGGAAATATCCGCATCAGCCGGCTCAGCTGCTACACACCGACTGGAGTTCGCCCTATAACCCCTGGGAAAGTGTGCCGGTTAAGTTTTATCAGCAGGAAAACGTGAATGACGAGCGTTTTGGACCGCTGTCGACGTTGCACGACAGCCTGATCGATGCCAGCCGCACTAACCTTTTGGTGGTCAGAAAAGCTGATCTTTCCTCCCGGTCCGGCACATTGAAATTGCAGGAATTCAACGCGGTAAAGCTTAGGCAAAGTGTGCCCGAATGGATCGTCAGGTTAAACCGCTGTTATGGTGGTCTCGATGAAAATGAGGTGTTGGTGTTGTACCAACTGAATAAGTGAGGAAAACGCTTTTCAGTAAAACTTGATTATGGCTGAAAGGCTATAAGCCCAGTCCAAGACTCACCAGCTCAGCGATGTCGTAGTTTTTCATCCGCTCTTCCTGGTTTTTGTATTTGATGCCGTCAGTCATCATCACCATGCAAAACGGGCAGGCGGTTGCAATGATGTCGGCGCCGGTAGCAATGGCTTCTTCGGTGCGCTCGATAAACACTTCCTTGTTTCCTTTTTCAGCTTCCTTGAACATCTGTCCGCCTCCGGCACCGCAACACAGCCCGAAACTCCGGTTACGTTTCATTTCAAGCTTAACCGAAGGAATAGCTCCCAAAACGGCACGTGGCGACTCATACACCTTGTTGGCCCTGCCGAGGTAACAGGGATCGTGAAACACAATTTTCTTATCAGCAAACAGGCTTGAGTTGACCGTCAGCCTTCCATTGGCGATCATCATTTCGAGCCATTGCGAGTGATGCCATACCTCAAAATTTCCACCGAAATCAGGATATTCATTTTTCAAGGTATTGAAATCATGCGGGCAGCAGGTGACAATCTTCTTCACCCCATAGCTATTCAATATTTCAATATTGGTCATGGCCTGCATCTGGAACAGCATTTCATTACCAGCCCTGCGGGCAACGTCGCCGCTATCTGACTCCTCCACGCCAAGTACCGCATAATCCACTTTAAGAAAACTGAGGATTTTCACGAATTCGCGGGTAACCTTTTTGTAGCGGTCGTCGAAAGCGCCTGCTGAACCAACCCAGAACAGCCATTCCGGTTTGCGTCCGGCGGCAAATTCTTCGGCCAATACAGGGGGTGTAATTTTTATTTTATTTTCCATGTGATGTTGTTCTGCAAAAGGAATGTATCTGTTTATACCTCATTCATAAAGAGCTCATCGGCCCACTTTAGCCTGTCCTGCGGCGAAAACTGCCAGGGAGCGCCATTGTTTTCAATATTGCTGAAAACAGTGTTCAGGCCTGCAGGTGCAGCCGATTTTTCCAGCACGAGGTAACGGCGCATATCGAGGATAAGCGAAGGCTGGTTGATGTTCACCGGACACTCCTGGGCACAGGCATTACAAAGCGTACAGGCCCAAAGTTCTTCTTCGCTGATATAGCTGCCAATGAGTGCTTTGCCATCGTCGTATGCTGCACCCTGGCTGACGAGTCCGGGACCTTTCTCTTTCATGCGGGCGCGCAGGTCCATCATGATTTTACGGGGCGATAGGAGTTTGCCTGTGATATTGGCCGGACAAACGGCAGTGCAGCGCCCGCATTCAGTGCACGACAGCGCATTCATATAATTTATCCAGGTCACATCGTTGGCATCGGAAACACCAAATTTTGCCGGAACTTCATCGCTGGCTGCGAAAGCCGTTGCCGGATCAAGCATGAGCTTCACTTCCCTGGTGATGCTTTCCATATTGTCCACATAGCCCAGCGGACTGATTTTGCTGACGAACACATTGGGCACCGACATAAACACATGAAAATGCTTTGAGTAAGGCAACACATTCGCGAAGGCGAAAATGAGCAGGATATGTGCCCACCAGTTGAATTCGTGCCAGAAAAAGATGCTGTCCTCATTCATATCAGCAAACAGGTCGCCAAGGTATTGACTGACCGGATAATAGCCCACCAGTCCCATGTCTTCATTGTGTGACATAATCAGGTAAAAGGTGTTCATTCCCAGCAGGGTAATCATCAGGATGAGGATGAAACTCAAGGCCAGGTTGGCATCAGCCTTTGAAACCGGTTTCATCTCAGGGCCATAGAACCGCTTCACCTTCAGGAAAAGCCGGCGGAACAGAAAAACCAGGATGGCAACAACAATGATGGCAGCAAACACATCGCCCGAGCCGATAATTACATTATAAACCGGTCCTAAGATGCCAAAGATGCGCTCAGTGCCAAACAAGCCATCAATTACCATTTCGATGCTGCCGACCAGGATGACCATGAATCCCCAGAAAACGAGGGCGTGCAGAAATCCCATGACCGGATGCCTGAATATTTTTGTCTGACCAATGGCCACTTTTAAGGTGACCATTATCCTGGCCGGAATATCATTCAGCGGGAGTTTTTTGGTAAACCTGAAATAGTGAAACAGCTTCCGCATGGTCCAGGCAAAAACAGCCAGGGTGATGAGCAGGGCCAATGCAAAGAGTAGTTGTTTAGTCATAAGCCTGTGTATTGCGTATTGAGTAGGTGCAATTTTACATTAAATCCGACAACAAAAATACACCTAAAAGTGTTTTTGTCGAATCAGCAGGCTTTTATCGGGTCAAAAAGTGCAATATACTACATGGAAAATATTGTTGTTAACTAATTAACAACACATTATCATAATAATTGGTCGGTACAAAAATCGGAATCTGCTATCTTTGTTGACCATATACAAGCATAAGCGAAAATCATGACCACAACCATTGCCCCTTACCAACTCAGGAACCATGTACGTATCGTCACCGCAGCCTCTCTCTTCGACGGACACGATGCTGCCATCAATGTCATGCGCAGGATCATCCAGGCAAGCGGAGCCGAGGTGATTCACCTGGGCCACAACCGATCGGTAAACGAAATCGTGAATACTGCCATTCAGGAAGATGTGCAGTCGATCGCCATAACCTCATACCAGGGTGGCCACCTGGAGTATTTCAAGTATATGTATGATTTGCTCAAAGAGGCAGGTTGTGGACATATTCGTATTTTTGGTGGTGGTGGTGGAGTTATCCTGCCTGATGAAATAGAGGAACTGCAAGCATATGGCATTTGCCGCATCTATTCGCCCGACGACGGACGCGCCATGGGATTGCAGGGAATGATCAACGACTTGCTTGCACAGTCCGATTTCCCAACCGGAAAAAGCATCAAACCCGACCTGAAGGCCATTCAGTCGAAAAACCACAAGGCCCTTGCCCAACTCATTTCTGCAGCCGAAAACTACCCTGATGAGGTGCGGAACTTTATCGACGCACTCCCGGCGAAAACCACCCGGAAAGCACCAGTGTTGGGAATTACCGGCACAGGCGGGGCCGGAAAATCAAGCATGGTTGACGAGATTGTCAGGCGCTATTTGCATGACCAGCAAGATAAGACGGTAGCCATCGTGTCGGTTGATCCATCGAAACGCAGAACCGGTGGCGCGCTGCTGGGCGACCGCATCCGCATGAACGCCATCGACAACGACCGCGTGTTTATGCGCTCACTGGCCACACGCCAATCGAACCTGGCCATGTCGAAATATGTGAAAGATGCTGAAACAATCCTGCAGGCGGCTGGCTACGACCTGGTGATTCTTGAAACTTCGGGTATTGGCCAGAGTGATACCGAAATCATCGATCACAGCGACCTTTCACTTTATGTGATGACGCCCGAATATGGCGCAGCAACACAGCTCGAAAAAATTGACATGCTCGACTTTGCCGACCTGATTGCCCTGAATAAGTTCGACAAACGGGGTGCAATGGACGCCTTGCGCGACGTGCGCAAACAATACCAGCGCAACCACCTGTTGTTTGATCAGCAAATCGACGATATGCCCGTTTATGGCACCATCGCCTCCCAGTTTAACGATCCTGGTGTGAATGCACTGTACCTGGCCATCCTCGGTAAAATCAAAGAAAAGACGGATACGGCCTTCGATACCTGCATGGAGAAACCGGAGGAGATGTCGGAAAAGATATTTATCATTCCACCCAAGCGTGTACGCTACCTGTCGGAAATTGCTGAAAATGTAAGAAACTATAACGCGTGGGCCATGGCCCAGAGCCGCATTGCACACAGGCTGCAGAGCCTGAAGGAGTCGGCCTCCATCATCGAGCAGGCCGGGTTCGGATCGGAAACGCCTGCATTAAACGAACTCATCAAACAGGAGCATCAGCAACTTGATCCTCAAACGGTAAAGATCATCGACGGATGGTATAAAAAACGCAAAAGATACCAGGACGATGATTATGTGTTTAAGGTGCGCGACAAAGAAATAAAAATTGGCACCCATTCGACGAGTTTGTCGCAGCTGAAAATACCCAAGGTAGCCCTCCCGCCTTTCAAATCATGGGGTGAAATTGTGCGCTGGTCGCTGAGGGAAAATGTGCCGGGCGAGTTTCCTTTCGCTGCCGGGGTGTTTCCTTTCAAACGTGAGGAAGAAGACCCGACCCGCATGTTTGCCGGCGAAGGAGGCCCTGAACGCACCAACAGGCGCTTTCACTATGTGTCGCTCGGCATGCCTGCGCTACGGCTTTCAACAGCCTTCGATTCGGTGACCCTCTATGGAGAAGATCCTGACCGCCGCCCCGATATTTACGGAAAAATTGGCAATGCCGGCGTTTCCATCGCCTGCCTCGATGATGCCAAGAAACTCTATTCGGGATTCAACCTCGCTGACCCGAAAACCAGTGTCAGCATGACCATCAACGGGCCTGCACCGACGCTGGTGGGCTTTTTCCTGAATGCTGCCATCGACCAACAGTGCGAAATATATATCAAATCGCACGGACTCGAAAACGAAGTCAATGCACTGATTGATGCCATTTATACGCAAAAAGGCACCAAAAGGCCTTCCTATCAGGGACCACTGCCTGAAGGAAACGACGGGCTGGGCCTTTTCTTGCTAGGGGTGACCGGTGATATGGTCCTTCCGCGTGAGCTGTATGAAAAAATCAAGGCCGACACCATTTGCCGCGTGCGTGGAACCGTGCAGGCTGATATCCTGAAAGAAGATCAGGCGCAGAATACCTGCATTTTCTCTACTGATTTTTCGTTGAAGCTGATGGGCGATGTGCAGGAATACTTCATCAAAAACAACATCCAGAATTTTTATTCGGTGTCGATTTCAGGCTACCATATCGCCGAGGCCGGAGCAAATCCGATCACACAGCTGGCGTTTACGCTGGCCAATGGTTTCACCTATGTTGAGTATTACCTGTCGCGCGGGATGCACATCAACGATTTTGCTCCAAACCTGTCGTTCTTCTTCTCCAATGGCATCGATCCGGAGTTTGCCGTCATCGGACGCGTAGCCCGGCTGATCTGGGCCAAGGCCATGAAAAATAAGTATGGTGCCAACGAAAGGGCACAGAAACTGAAATATCACATCCAGACTTCGGGCAGGTCGCTGCATGCGCAGGAAATCGACTTCAACGACATCAGGACCACGCTTCAGGCCTTGTATGCCATCTACGACAACTGCAACTCACTGCATACCAATGCCTACGACGAAGCCATCACCACGCCCACCGAGGAATCCGTACGAAGGGCCATGGCCATACAGATGATCATCAACCATGAGCTGGGCATGGCGAAGAACCAAAATCCGCTTCAGGGTTCCTTTATCATCGAAGAACTGACCGAGCTCGTTGAAGAAGCCGTGATGGCCGAATTCGACCGGATCACGGAAAGGGGAGGCGTGCTCGGAGCCATGGAAACCATGTATCAGCGCGGAAAAATTCAGGAAGAATCGCTGTATTACGAAAACCTGAAGCATACAGGCGAATTGCCCATCATGGGCGTCAACACCTTTTTGTCGAGCAAGGGCTCACCAACAGTCACTCCGGGTGAAGTCATCCGGGCTACTCCCGTCGAAAAGGAATATCAGATTGAGATGCTCGGGCAGTTGCATAAAACCTGGTCGGCCGAAGTTCCGGCACAGATGGAAAAACTGCGGCAGGCAGCCATCCATAACCAGAATGTGTTTGAAACCCTCATGGAAGCGGTGAAACATGCATCACTGGGGCAGATCACACGCACACTTTTTGAGGTCGGTGGTCAGTATCGCCGCAATATGTAAGGCCGGAAGCTGACCGACAGGCCAGAATATTTAAAGGTGTTTATTCAGCGTAGAAATTGATCATTTTTACGATGGCTTCGCTGCAGGCAGCACAAAAGGTGTGTCCTTTAAAGGTATGCATCAGGCAATCGTAGGACGGACGGTAAATGCCCTTTGCCACATAGCCACCACCTTCGAAAACACCGGTTTTGTTGTAAAAAGCTGAATCAGGAGGCGTAGGTACGGGAATTTCTTCTCCGATTAAGTGTTTCCACTTATTGTCAAAATCGACCAGCGAGGTCAGGTTTGGCTCCCAAGGCTCTACTGCAGGATTATAAAAGTCGTTATAGGAAGTTGACGAGTCAAAATACTCATCACCAAGGCCGGCAAAACTGTGGCCAAATTCATGCACAATAATTTCGGCGGATAGCTTGTTGCTGCTAGAACTCAGGCTGTAGAAATTAAAGATGCCACCTCCGCCGTATTTTGTTGTGTTCTGTAGGATGTAGATTTGATCGTATGGGGCATTTCCTGCCAGATCGCGCACACTTTTGTGGTCGTAAGTCATGCAGTAACGTTCACTGTCGAAGGTGTAAAAAGAAGATGAAAGCAGGGTGTTTTTCCAGATGGATTCAGCAGGGATATCGGCTCCGCTTTCTGCTGATGGCGCCATCACTGCGCGGATATTGAATTTTGTCCGGTTCTCGGCGAAAGGAGCAAAAAGGAACAGCTTGTTTGAAAAAGCGATGCAATCGGCCTGAAATTTTTCAAGCTCGGCCGCCGTATATCCATCAGGCAAAATCACAATGTCTACAGCCTGTTCAGGCAGGGCATTGATTTCGATATCGCTCACCGTATAACCTAAACGCTGGCCCGGGCCGATGAAATAACTCTTTGGATCGATAACCAGTTCAAACTGCCGCTCAAAAATCCCATCAGACCCCCTGGCCGAGAGCACCAGGCGCACCCTGTCTTTGGGAAATGGCATGACCACGGTTTCGTTAAAGCTCCGGCTCATTGCTTTGGCTTCCAGCGTGGTTTGCCACTCACCGAACAAGCTGCTGTAACCCCTCGAATAAATCAGTGAATCGGAATTCAGGTCGAAAACTTCCAAGCGGTAATTGCCGTAACCAAAGTCATCGGTCAGCCTTGTTTTCGATCCGCCCCAGAAAGGCTCCTTCAGCACTTCATCGAAGGCAAACCATGCTTCCTGCTGGTTGCCGGCATGCACATAATCCACACGGAGGGTGCTTGGTTCAAACCATTTGTCGAACTGTGCCTGTGCCTGCGCAAATCCGAGAATTAATCCAAACAGTATCAGGGCCTTTTTCATGATTAATGCGATTTATTTTTTGTAAAAATACCCACTTTTGTTGTAACCATATTACTTTTGAGCCGTCTAAAATGCACATGAAGCAAGACGAAGATTTCAATTGTATCGACCGTGTGCTGAACGGGCAGGTGCATGCCTATGCCCAACTGGTTGAAAAATACCAGGATATGGTTTTTACCATTGTTTTCAGGGTGTTGCAACATCAGCATGATGCAGAGGATGTTGCGCAGCAGGTGTTCTTAAAGGCTTTCAACGGACTTCAGGGATTTAACCGTGAAGCCCGGTTCGCAACCTGGCTTTATCGCATTGCATACAATACGGCCATTAGCGAGCAACGAAAATCAGGAAGGAACAAGCTGATGAAGCACGATCAGTCACTGATCGAAAAGCGGGCATCAACACTTGCTGATGAAGAAATTATGGAAGAGGATGAAAGCCTTGAAACGATGTTGATGCGGGCTTTGGCTCAGCTAAAACCCGATGAAAATGCGCTGATTGGGATGTATTATACACAAAGCCTTCGGGTTGAAGAAATCAGCCAGATTATTGGTTTGAGTGTTTCAAACGTGAAGGTAAAACTCTTCAGAACACGGAAAAAACTCGAAGAATTGATTGAAAAAATGAGGATACAAACGGTAAACAGGTAGAAATCATGGCAGAAAAATCACATCAGGACGACATTGATCAGCTGCTGAGGGGTATGCCGCTTTTGAAGGCGCCCGACCATTTCAGCCACCTTGTCATGGACCGGATTCAGCTTCAGCAGGAGGAAGCACAGCGCCATTCAGGTCCGGTCAGCATCGAAACAGGCCTGCTCGTGTTTAGCCTTGCCGCCTTGCTGGTAAGCCTTGTGCTGTTTGTCGATCTTGGTTTTGTTGAATCCTTTTTGTTCAGGTTCGTCAGTGCCATTCCGACGTATATTGGACAGATGAATACCATGATGAAGTCGATCGCCGGTGTTGATGGCGCCATGATTCAGCTCATACTAATCACCATAGGTGCTGTATCGCTGCTCTGGGTCGCTGATAAATTCATATTTCGCAACCTGCGTACCAACCATAGTAACCTCTATTTCTGACGACTTGGTTACTGCGCATTTAACAAGCTGATATGATACCATTTGCCATTGTTAAAGCCATTGAAAACACCCTCGACGGTCAGGGTCAAAACCATGACAGGGTGGAGGCGTGCCACGCAGTCGGCGGTGGATCCATCAACCAGGCTTGTCGCTTTATCTATGGCCAACAGTCGTTTTTTATCAAGTGGAACGATGCCGGACGCTTTCCGGAAATGTTCGCTCGTGAAGTCTCCGGACTGGAAATGCTGCGCACTGCTGGCGGCCTGCGCATACCCGAAGTCATTGGCCATGGAACAGCCGGAACTTATGACTATCTTCTCCTTGAATACATCAGGCCAGCGGCAGCGCAACAGGCATGCTGGCGGAATTTCGGATTGGGACTGGCGCGTTTGCACCGGGTTAACTCAGCACATTTTGGTTTCAATGAACCGAATTACATCGGATCCTTGTCACAGCAGAATCAGGCCGAAGCAGATTGGGCAACATTCTTCGTAAACCAGCGCCTTGAACCCCAACTGAAACTTGCCCGCGATCATGGCCGGGCCGATGCCTCGCTGAGCAGGCTGTTTGCCACATTGTTCAGTAAGATGGATCAGCTGTTTCCTGTAGGGAAGCCAAGTCTGCTGCATGGCGATTTGTGGCAGGGCAATATGATCTGCGACGAATCACAGCAGCCCGTGATGATTGATCCGGCAGTGTATTTTGGTCACCGCGAAATGGATATCGCAATGACAAAACTCTTTGGAGGCTTCAGTCCGGAATGGATAGCCGCGTATGAGGAATCATGGCCACTTGATTATGGCTGGAAAGACAGGATTGACCTGTGTAACCTGTATCCGCTGATGGTTCACCTGAACCTGTTTGGCGACGCTTACCTTGGTCAGGTGAAGCGTACATTGAGTTTCTACGCAGGATAACAAGCTGTTGCTGACAGTAATACCATTAATTTCCCAGACCCAGATTTTCCTGTATCCTTGTTTTTACATTCAGCGACAGGCTGTCGTAAGAATGGTTGCCCGGATAAACAGGGGCCAGAAACTCAACCCGGATTTTGCGCCAGGGTTTTGGAAAGAAAGCACCTTTTGGCAGGGCCTCAAAGGCTCCCTGGATTGAAACCGGGATGACCGGAACATTCAGCTCGCGGCTTAAAATGGCAAAGGTCTTTTTAAAATCGCCGAGTTTGCCGTTCAGGGTGCGGGTGCCTTCGGGGAAGATAATCAGGTTTTTGTTGCTTTTAAGCAGTTCGGCCATTTTCTGTATGGATTCTTTCAGGTCCTTATTCAAATCCATGATGATGATGTTGTTGCGGTGAGCAAGAAACTTCAGCCAAGGCTGCCGGATGTGTTTTTCTTTGGCATAGAAATAGGTTCTGCGGGCCTGACTGAACCGGAGGTATGAAGCCACAAACATGCCATCGAAAAAGCTCTGATGATTGGCTGCGATGATGCACGGACCTTCGGGAATGTTTTCGACACCTTTGGCCCTGAAGCGGAAGTAAGTATGGAAGAACAGCCGTGAACCCCACACTGCCAGATTACCTGTAAACCAGGTTCTTGGTAGCTTCAGGCGAACCCTTTCGGCAAGGATTTCGGTCCAGTTCACATGGGTGTTTTCCATTTTAGTTTTGCTGCTGCTCACAAAGGCGCTCAGCTCGCCCACATTGGCAAATCCTGCAAATTCAGATGGATCGATCGACACGCCGAAAGTTTGCTGCAGGTAAGTCTGCATGCTCACCTTATCGAGTGAGTCGAGGCCCAGGTCCATTTCGAGGTGATGATGGGGCAAAACAATCCGTTTCTTTTCCCCGCCAATGAATGCAGCAATCAGGCTGAATGTCGGGTCTTCACTTTCTGTAGTTTTCACTTCAGCAGCGGCGGCTTTGGGAGCAAATGCTTCCAGTTTGAAGCGTTGTAGTTTGCCCAGCCGGGTACGCGGAAGCTCCTGATCAGTCACATAAACCTGCATGATGCGTTTGTAGGACGAAACGCCAGTATTAAAGGGTTCAACAAGTTCTTTGCGTAAGGTTTGTTCTATGTGTGCCAGGTCCTGGCCAAAAAAGTGTGCCATGGCAGGCACCACAATGAGGTGCAGCTGGTCGTTCATGCTGAAAACACCGCAATCGCTTATCCATGGCGACTCGAGCAGTTTCGATTCGAGCTCGGCAGGATTGACGTTTTTGCCATTCGAAAGCACGATAATTTCCTTTTTCCGGCCGGTGATGAATAAAAATCCCTTTTCGTCGAGATAACCCAGGTCGCCGGTAAAAAGCCAGCCATCGCGCAACACGGCGAGGGTCTCACCCGGCCTGTTGTAATAACCCAGCATGATGTTCTCGCCCGAGGCAGTAATCTCACCGTCCACAATACGGATATTGGTTCCGGGCATGGCTTCGCCGGGCGATCCGATGCGGACGCGTCCGGGGCGGGTAAAGGTGATCATTGGCGATGCCTCAGTCATGCCATACCCTTCGAGCACTTCAAAACCAAGGGTTTGATAGTCATTGCCGACTTCAATGTCGAGGGCCGCACCACCCGAAACCAAAAACTTCATCGACCCACCCAGCTTGACATGTACCTTTTTAAAGATGAACTTTGAAAAAGCGGGTGATTTCAGTTTCCGTGCCAGTGAAAACAACATGCGGGCAAGCTTGCTCTGGTTGATTTTATCGACTATTCCTTTCCTGATTGCAGCATAGAGCCTGGGTACACCGATAATGATGGTGACTTTATTCTGCTGCAGTGTGGCCATGATGTCTTCCGAAGCAAGCGAAGGGCTGATGGCGATCAGGCCACCTACGTATAACGGAATGATCATCGTACCCATAAGGGGAAAGATATGATGCAACGGCAACAACACCAATACGCGTGAGGTAGATTCGTAAATTTTGATGTGTTTTGAAACCGCGTCGATGTTCTGAATCAAGTTGGCATAGCTCAGCATTACGCCTTTTGGGCTGCCGGTTGTGCCTGAGGTATAAATGATTACAGCAGTATTGTGCTTATCTGCAACGGACATCTCTACTTTGGTGCCATCGCCGGCAAATTCTTCTCCAAGCTGGTCAATGATGAGTAAGGTTGCGCTACAACCGGCCTGTTTCATGGCCTCACGCATGGTATTTTCCTTGTCGGCCGAGCAAAAAATCACTTCAGGTGCGGAATCACGAAGGATATAGGAAACCTCTGAAGCGGTGGCCATAAAATCGATGGGTACCGCAATGCCTTTTGCATACCAGACAGCATAAAACGAAAAAATATACCCAGGCCTGTTTTCGCTGAAGACGACCACCCGGTCGCCCTGTTTGATCTGAAACTGGCTGGCATAGTGACGAATGTTTGCCAACAAATTGTGGTAGGACCATTGTTTGGCACCATAGGTCAGGGCTGTTTTTTCGCCGTGGTTTTTTAGCATAGAGGATGTGTTAGCAAATAAATGAATTGTTCAGTTCGAATAAAGCCTTAACAAAACAGGTTTTAAAATAGAGGCGAGCCTGCATTGAAACACCATATCGGGGCCAATTCGCGCCGCAAAGATACGCAATAAATGGTGATAAATGCGTATTGTTCAGCATATTTAGCCTCCCTGCTCGTGATTTCACAAGATGAAGTTTAAAAGGATTTGATCATGTGTTCGATAATGTTGCTTTGAAGATGTAGCTTAACAGAAGCTTAATTGCCGCCGAAACTGATAGTCAAAACTGAAATGCATCATTCATCGACATGATATTGTTGTTTCAGAACCTGTCTGTGAGACCTTCAGATGCGACGGCATTTGGCAGGATGCCATGGCGGGACTGAACACGCGATAGCAGCCTTTCCGGCAAAGCTTTCGGTAAAGGAGGATGATTAATCGTGTAATTCTATGTACTTTTGCGGCTGCAATTAACCCAGAGATTTCCCTTAAACTGATGGATATGTCGCATACAACCGACGAGCCTGTAGATAGCGAAAAACGCGCCTTGAACTTCATTGAAACTATCATTGAAGAGGACAAACTCAATATGAAAAACGGGGGCAGGGTGCATACCCGCTTTCCTCCCGAGCCAAACGGATACCTCCATATCGGCCACGCCAAGTCAATTTGCCTGAACTTTGGTATGGCAGAGAAATATGGCGGAAAATGCAATCTTCGCTTCGATGATACCAATCCCGAAAAGGAAGAAACGGAATACGTTGAATCCATCATGGAAGATGTTAAATGGCTTGGATTTCAGTGGGATAAGGAACCGTACTACGCCTCAGATTATTTCGATCAGCTGTACGAATGGGCAGTTAAGCTCATTAAAAAAGGCGTAGCCTATGTGGATGATCAGCCCCAGGAGATGATCAGCCAACAGCGGGGAACGCCAACAAGGCCGGGCACTGAAAGTCCGTTCAGAAACCGAAGCGTTGACGAGAACATCGATCTGTTTGCGCGTATGAAAAACGGTGAATTTCCCAATGGCAGCCGTGTGCTCAGGGCCAGAATCGACATGACTTCGCCCAATATGCATATGCGCGATCCGGTGATGTACCGCATCTTACAGGCCGATCATCACCGCACAGGTGATAAATGGAAGATTTATCCAATGTACGATTTTGCCCATGGCGAAAGCGATTTCCTTGAAGGCATCACCCACTCCCTGTGCACGCTTGAGTTTGAAGTTCACAGGCCCTTGTATGATTGGTTTATTGATCAGCTGATCGATGATAAAAGCTATAGGCCACGGCAAATTGAGTTTGCCCGTTTGAACCTGAGTTATACAGTGATGAGCAAGCGTAAGCTGCTCGAACTGGTAAAAAACAATATCGTGAAAGGCTGGGACGATCCCAGGATGCCCACCATCGCCGGATTGCGCCGACGCGGCTACACCCCGGCCTCTATCAGGGCCTTTGCCGACCGCATTGGGGTTGCAAAACGCGATAATGTGATTGATGTGGGCCTGCTCGAATTCAGCGTTCGTGAAGACCTCAATAAAATTTCACCCCGTGTGATGGCTGTCATCGATCCAGTGAAGGTGATCCTGACGAACTACCCCGATGATAAACTTGAGGATATTGAACTGGTCAACAATCCCGAAGACCCGGAAAGCGGAAGCCGCAAGGTTCCCTTTGGACGCGAGCTTTTCATCGAACAGGATGACTTCATGGTTGACCCTCCCAACAAATATTTCAGGCTTGGGCCTGGCCGCGAAGTCAGGCTCAAAGGTGCCTATGTGATTCGCTGCGAAAGTTTTGAGCTTGATGAAAAGGGTGCTGTAAAAACGATCTATTGTACCTATGACCCTGAAACAAAGAGCGGGTCGGGACCAAAACAGCCAAAGATCAAGGGAACCCTTCACTGGGTGGAAGCAAGCAGTGCCGTCACCGCTGAGGTAAGGCTTTACGACCGCTTGTTCATGGATGAAGATCCTGCTGGCCATAAGGAAAAGGATGCCCTTGAATTTATGAATCCTGACTCACTCAAGCTGCTCAACAATTGCAAGGTTGAACCCATGCTTGCCACAGTAAAATCCGGTGATAAATTTCAGTTTCAGCGCATCGGCTATTTCTGTGTTGACCCTGATTCGGCCACAAACAAACCCGTGTTTAACAGAACTGTTTCTCTGAAAGACAATTGGGCAAAAGTGAGCCAAAAAGAACAAGGCTGATTTTGTAATAAAAAAATTGCAAAACAATGCTGGTGAAATTGAAGCAATTATTACCTTTGCAGCCTCATTGCCCGATGGTGTAATTGGCAACACGTCTGACTCTGGATCAGAAGAGCCCAGGTTCGAGCCCTGGTCGGGCAACTGCAAGCCGTCTCGTTTACAACGGGACGGCTTTTTATTTGTGCCATTGCACACTTTTAATAAAATGTATCCATTTCAGCTATTTCGCCCGGCGATAATATGGCGTTCAACAGGAGCTGATGCAAGGGCCTGATTTTGAAATTTGTTTAGACAATCAAGTTTATTTTGTACTGATTTTCTTGTGTGAAATGGAGGAAAACCAATTGGTTTATTATTGCATTAAATGAAGCATTTGATCCAAAAAGGATGTTTTTTAGCTATAATATCAACTTAAAGCGTAAATAATTTGGGTTTTATACCAAAATAATCTTTGGTTTATTGTGTTTTTACAATTTTTTAACGATCACATAATGAGGTGCATATCAGCTTTGTTTTAAATTAATTCAGGAAATACAAAAAAAGTGTCAGGATCGCTTTACATTTCTGTACAATTAATTGTATTTTTGGCAAAAATATGAACTATGAAACTATCCGGTAAACTAAACGAATTTGATATTCTTGATTTGTTGAATGAGTATCAATCTGAATTAAGGAAACTTAAATACAAAACTGATTTTGTGCGTCGCAAGGTCGCCGAACTCGAAGAGCAATACAATGCTGTAAAACTGAAAAAAGGAAAAGCACGCGCTGAAAACTCCACAAACCCAGGAAGCAGCGACGAAGAAGGACAGGCATCCCCGCTTCTGGAAGGTGGCATCGAAGCAATTGCTCCAAAAGGCAAACGGGGCAGACCCAGGAAAGAAAAGCTTGTAGACCTGACACCTAAAACCAGGAAGCCTTACCCTTTGTCTATCTGGGATACCATGATCTTACAAAGCCTTGAAGAAAACGGCAAAGCCATGTTGAGCAAGACCATCATTGAGCAGGTGAAGCAAAAGGCCACCGAAGCCGGTATTTTTGACTCGGAAGAAAAGCTGAAATCAAAGGTAAATCAATGCCTTGTGAAACTGGCCAACAAGAGAAACGACATTAAAAAGGTCAATTATAAAGGCAAGGGTTTTGGCTATGCCTTGCCGGTATGGTACGATGAAAAAGGCAAACTCACCAAAGAGCATATGCTGAAATAAGCCATCGACAACAGCGGTTGTTTAATATAAACCTGCCCCTTTTCCGGAAACAGAAACAGGGGCATTTTTTTTGATGGAAATGATTAAGGCAGCTAAGGCAGAAAAATCAACCGAATCCGTAATAACTTCCGCCTTTGGCTTCCCGTCTTTTATTGGTTTTCTCGATGACTTCCTGTTTTTCGGCGTTGGTCAGCCGGTCCCAGGTGGCAACTTCTTCGGCCGAGCGATAACAACCTACACATACCTTGTCTTCGTCGTAGGTACAAATGAGCTGACAGGGCGATTTTATTGTCTTTTTCATCATACTGAACATACATCCGGAAATAGCCCTGGCTTTGCTTGAGGCTGATTGGTTAATACTGTTTTGCTTCTGTCGTGTTCCGGTACTGACATGGCATTGCATAAATAAACAGCAAAATGCCGGAATTGTTTAAACGGCTTTGCCGGCAACATTCATTTTATTGATTTAGCCTTCAAATGCTGCGCTTGAGCACAGCAAGTCCTCTGGTTTTTGTCGAAAACCACACCTTGTTTTCGGGGTCAACGGCGATATCGGTTACCCAGTTGTCGGGAAGGCCATTTGAGGTAGTATACGATTTCCAGTTTACCCCATCGAAAGACGAAACCCCGTAAGGAGTGCCAAACCACATCATGCCATCGCGGTCTTCGGCAATGGCATCAACACGGTTAAAAACCAAACCGTTCGACGTGTTGTAATCAATAAATCCTGAGCCATTATACATCGAAACACCGGCAAGACTACCCACCCAAAGCCTGTTTTTACTGTCGACAAAGAGCCGCACAACGAAGTCAGCAAGCACATTCTCGGCCAGATAGGTTTTCCAGGTAGTGTTGTAAAATTCTGACAATCCAAATTCAGTTCCGAACCATTTGTGGTTTCCTCCATCGACGGCTACAGACCTTACAATATTGTAAACCAGGCTGTTTCCTTCGTCTTTCACATAACTGGTCCAAACATCGTTGCTCAGAAAAGCCACGCCTTTGCCTGTGGCAAACCAGGGAATAGTACCCGATTCAAGCGCAATGTCGTACACCTGGTTATAGGGCAGTTCAGAATTGTCGGTATTGAAGTTTTTCCATTGGCCATTATCGAAAAACGAAACACCAAAGGGTGTGGCAAACCACACCTTGGAGCTGCTTTCGATGGCAATGCTGTTCACCTGGTGGTAAATGAGTCCCTGCGCGGTATTAAAACTTGACCAACTCCCGCCTTTATAGCGCGACACGCCAAATTCTGTTCCGGCCCAGACACTGCCTTCCGGATCAATGGCAATGCTGTTGACATAATTGCTGATCAGGCCATCCTTGGCTGCCAGGTATGTCCAGCTTTCGGGATTGGGAGTGGCGGTGTTTTTTGTACAGGACTGCATTCCGGCAACGAATACAATCAGGGTGAGCAAAAATAGTGGAGTGAGCTTTATTGTTTTCATGGGTGCAGGTTTATTCGTGTTGCAGGTTCATCCGTATGCGCGAGGCAACAATATCGATTGCTACCTGGTTGGCACCGCCCTGGGGGATAATGATATCGGCGTATCTTTTGGTAGGATCAATAAACTGGAGGTGCATGGGTTTAACAAAGTGTTCATAGTGTTTCAACACATCCATGAACGAGCGTCCCCTTTCATCAATATCGCGCTGAATGATGCGCATGAGGCGGTCATCGCCATCGGTGTCCACATAAATCTTGATGTCCATGCGGTCGCGCAGTTCAGCATTGGTAAGCACGAGAATCCCTTCCACGATAAGCACCTTGGTTGGTTTCACAGGCACAGTTTCCTGCGATCGGGCACAGGTAACATAGGAATAGATGGGCATCGGAATGGTTTCGCCTTTCTTTAGCCTGTCGATATGCGCAATTAGCAGGTCAAACTCAATAGAAGATGGGTGATCAAAGTTGATCTTTTTGCGGTCTTCCGCACTCAGGTGACCATTGTCTTTGTAATAGGCATCTTGCGAAATCACTGATACTGAGCTTCCAGGTAACGCCCGGATGATCTTTTTTACTACAGTTGTTTTACCTGAGCCAGAGCCTCCGGCAATACCAATAATCAGCATAACGAAAAATCAATGAGTAATTGAGGTCAAATGTAATAAATATTACATCAGAAAACTCAACATCACCCCGGCAGCAACTGCACTTCCGATTACTCCGGCCACATTCGGTCCCATGGCATGCATCAGCAGGTGGTTGGTGCGGTCGTATTCGAGTCCCACAACCTGCGAAACACGCGCGCTGTCGGGCACGGCCGAAACACCGGCATTACCGATCAGCGGGTTGATTTTATTGCCTTCTTTCAGGAAGAGGTTGATGATTTTCACAAACATCACGCCGCCAAAAGTGGCAATCATAAATGAAAATGCCCCAAGGGCAAAGATACCGAGCGATTTTGTCGTTAAAAAAGTGGTGGCTTGTGTGGAAGCACCCACGGTTAACCCAATCAAAATCGTCACAATGTCGATCATGGGTCCTTTGGCTGTATCGGCCAGTCGCTTGGTAACGGTGCTTTCTTTCAGCAGGTTGCCGAAGAAGAGCATACCGAGCAAGGGAATACCGGTGGGCACAATGAAACAGGTGAGCAACAGGCCAATAAGCGGAAACATGATTTTTTCGACCTTGGAAACGGCTCTTGGAGGTTTCATCCTGATGACCCTCTCTTTCTTTGAGGTAAGCAAGCGCATGATGGGTGGCTGGATTACCGGAACAAGTGCCATATAGGAATAGGCTGAAATGGCGATGGCTCCCATCAGGTCGGGTGCAAGTTTCGATGAAAGGAAGATAGCGGTAGGGCCGTCGGCGCCGCCTATGATGCCAATGGCACCAGCTTCGCTGGGTGAGAATCCCAGCCCCAGTGCAGCGGCATAGGCAGCAAAAATACCCAGCTGGGCAGCCGCGCCGATGAGGATAAGTTTCGGGTTTGATATCAGGGCCGAGAAGTCGGTCATTGCCCCGATACCAAGAAATATCAACGGGGGATAAACTCCCTGTAATACACCAAAATAGAGGTAATTAAGCACACTGCCACTTTCATAAATACCTACTTTCAGTCCGGGATAAAAAGCAATGTTTCCCACGATAATACCAAATCCGATGGGAACAAGCAACATGGGCTCGTATTCTTTGGCAATGGCCAGGTAAATAAATAAAAAACCCACCAGAATCATGATAGCATGTCCGCTGGTAATATTCGCGAAGGCCGTATAGTCCATGAACTGCCTGAGGTGGTCAACAACAAAACTGATAAAAGATTCTGAACCTGCCATTTTATTCTCCTATTACAATAAGTACTTCACCTTCCATGGTCTGATCGCCCTTGTTTTTCTTGATCGAAGCAATGCGTCCATCCTTGTCCGATTCGATGATGTTTTCCATCTTCATGGCTTCCAGCATCAGGAGTTTCTGGCCAACCTTAACGGTGTCGCCTTCCCTGACAAACACATCCAGAATAACTCCGGGAAGTGGCGATTTGATGGTGCCGCTGCCCTTGGGCGCATCAGGGCTGTTGGTTTTCGGCACCGAAGCATGCAGGTTTGCTGATGAGTCAACGGCAGAGCGAACCAATTTTGGGGTTTTTGAGGTGGTTAACTTACGTTCAACCTCAACCGAATATGCGGTGCCATTAATTTCGAGTGTGGCCAGGTTATCGTCGACGCTGATGATTTCAGCCTCGTACTGGTTGCCATTTATCGTGAATTTAAACTTCTTCATAACAATCTTTATTCAATGTTTTAGCGAATTTCTTCTTGTTTTAAGCTGTTTTACCTTGGCATTTGCCTCAGTCCATAAATTTTAGAACTCCAAGGCGAATAGGTTCGTGAAACCTTTTTTATGGTAAGTATTGAATTCTCGTGGTCGTGCAGTTCACTTTGATACAGATGAAGTGCAAGTGCAATAGCCGAAACAACTTCTCCCGGAAGTCCTTCGTCTTCAATGTCTTCTTCTTTACACTCAGGCTTTTTTCTCAGGTAGCACAACAGTTTCTTCACATCAATTTTGTAAAAAAAACTAGTGTTTTTAAAGAACAGGTACAACAATGCCAGGGCCGAAAAAACCACCGACATGGCAATCATCATCATGGCCACACCAATTGGGTCCATTTCAACAAATTTTTGTGCTGCTGATACCGGAATGCTGGTGTCGTTATTGGCAGCAGGAGTGTTTTTTACCAGAAATCCCCAATCAGGGCCTCCGTCGACCAGCCTTCCGTAAGTCACGTCGGGAGTGTTTTCTGCCGGTAATTCAACCTGGTCAATCAGGGTGCGCCCATTCGCATCGTAAAGGGCGATCACCTTCGTGCTTTCGAGGTGAAAATTCAGGTGCAGAATTCCGTGTGTCGTCATATCATCGGGCCATAGCACAATATACCCACGGGGAGGAATAATGGTTTTCGGATCGCCTTTGGGAATGTAGTACATCTTTGGGTTCGAAGGATCATTGGTCATGTAAAGCCCGCCGATATCTACCGAATTGTAGGCGGTATTGAATATTTCAATCCATGGACCGTGAATCCCGAAGTCATCAACATAACTGGAATCATTGTATACAAGAAACTCATTAATTCGCAGGTCGATACCACTCTGTGCATGGCTCTTTACGGCAAATAGGGAAGCCATTAAGAACACGGCAAAAAACACATGTTTTTTCGTGAAGAACATAAAGCAATTGAATTAAAGGGGGATGTTTGAGTGTTTTTTAGGCGGATTGACGTCTTTTTTGGTGGCCAGCGCCTGAAGTGCCCTGATAATTCGGAAACGGGTGTTGCGCGGTTCGATCACATCATCGATAAAACCGTATTTAGCTGCATTATAGGGATTGGCAAATTTGTCCTTGTATTCCTCCTCTGCTTTGCTGATAAAGGCTTCGCGCTCGGCGGGATCGGTAATTTTGCTGATGGTTTTGCTGTGCAGAATTTCGATTGCACCTTTGGGACCCATCACCGCAATTTCTGCTGTTGGCCATGCGTAGTTGATGTCGCCACGCAAATGTTTCGAGCTCATCACATCGTAAGCACCACCATAGGCTTTACGCAGAATAATGGTCACCTTTGGTACTGTGGCTTCTCCATAGGCAAACAGGAGCTTTGCGCCATGGATGATAATGCCACCGTACTCCTGGGCTGTTCCTGGCAGGAAACCGGGCACATCCACAAGGGTGAGCAATGGAATGTTGAAGGCATCGCAATAGCGCACAAACCTGGCCGCCTTGCGGGATGCATTGATATCGAGCACACCGGCAAGGTATTTGGGTTGGTTGGCAACGACGCCCACGGAAATACCGTTGAACCTGGTAAATCCTGTAACAATATTTGGGGCATAGTGGCGCTGCACTTCCAGAAACTCGCTATTGTCAACGATGCTGTGAATCACGTCCTTAACATCGTATGGTTTGTTCGGGTTTTCGGGAATAATATAATTGAGCGAATCTTCGAGTCTGTCGATAGGATCGTCGCAAACCGAAAGCGGCGCTTCTTCCAGGTTGTTCTGTGGCAGGTATGAAAGCAGCTTGCGGATCAGCATGAGGCCTTCCTCTTCGTTTTCAGAAACAAAATGTGTTACCCCTGACTTTGAGCCATGAATCATGGCGCCACCGAGTTCTTCGTCGGTCACCACTTCGCCGGTCACGGTTTTCACCACTTTTGGACCTGTGACAAACATATAACTGGTTTCCTTGCTCATCACAATGAAATCGGTAAGGGCAGGTGAATAGACCGCGCCACCGGCACATGGGCCGAACACTGCGCTGATCTGTGGGATGACACCAGAGGCAAGGATGTTGCGTTCGAAAATTTCGGCATAGCCAGCAAGGCTCTGTACGCCTTCCTGAATGCGGGCTCCACCGCTGTCGTTGATGCCGATCAGCGGTGCTCCGACTTTCATCGCCTGATCCATTACTTTGCAGATTTTCTGTGCAAAGGTTTCTGACAGCGAACCACCGAAAACAGTAAAATCCTGTGAGAAGACGTACACCACACGGCCGTCGATGGTGCCATGCCCGGTGACAACACCATCACCCAGGTACAATTGGTCCTCGAGGCCAAAATCGCGGGTACGGTGTGTAACAAACATGTCAAACTCTTCGAAGCTGCCTTCATCGAGCAACATCTCGATGCGCTCACGGGCAGTGAATTTACCTTTGGCGTGCTGGTTTTCAATGCGCTTTTCGCCTCCGCCTAATTTGGCTTCAACACGCTTGTCTAATAACTCTTTAATTTTCTGTTCGATGGACATAGGGCAATTATTTCGTCTGTTTGTTTTTGTCTTCACAAAGTTCGGTGAGCACGCCAAAAGTCGATTTTGGGTGTAAAAATGCGATGTGCAAGCCTTCGGCTCCCTTGCGTGGCTGCTCGTCAATCAATTTGATTCCGGCTTCACGTACATCATCAAGCGCAGCTTCCAACCCATTGACAGCAAAAGCAATATGATGAATGCCTTCGCCTTTTTTCTCAATGAATTTGCCTACCGGACCTTCAGGGTCGGTACTCTCGAGCAGCTCAATTTTAGTGTCGCCTATTTTAAAAAATGCCGTCTTTACTTTTTGGTCAATGACCGTTTCGATGGCATAACACGTTGTCCCCAAAAGACGCTCATAATAGGGGATTGCTTCGTCAAGACTTTTGACGGCAATACCAATATGTTCGATATGAGATGGTTTCATGGTTTATTGTTTGTGAAATATTTCACAAAAGTACAGCTATTTTTTAATACCCATCGGCAAATTGGCACCATTTAGATGTTTTTTAGCCCAAAATGGTAATTTAGAAAGCATCTAGTTTATTTTTTGTTGTAATATTGTCTTAAAATAATCTGTTGTATGCCAAAGTGTTTCATCACCTTGTTTGTGGTTTTGCTTCTGATCGGCTTACGTGCACCGGCACAACGGTTTGTCGAACTCGGAACCGATCTGTTGGGAGTCAGCGAAGGCAGTGCCCGCTGGATTGATACCGACCGCGATGGCGACCTCGATGTGTTGTTGATGGGCGAGTTTTTCAAGGGGCAGCAACGTGGGGTGAATACCCGCATGTACCGCAATATGCGCCACGACCAGTTTGTTCAGTTTGCTCCCGGATTGCCTGATTTGCACCGCGGCGATTTCAGTGTAGGTGACTACAACCTCGATGGCATTGATGACATTGCCATTACCGGCGAAAAAATGGATGGCACCCTTGTGGCTACCATATATAAAGGAAACGGAAACGGCAATTATGTGGCTACCGGCATCAACCTTACCGCAGTGCGCGATGGATCGATTCGCTTTGGTGATTTGGAAGGCGATGGCGACCTTGATATCCTCATCACCGGCGATACCCGGGCCGGCACTGTTACACACATTTACAGGAACGACAGAAACAATGTGTTTGCGCGAACAGACGCTTCCATCAGGGGAGTTAAAAGGGGTGTGGCCATCTGGTACGACTATAACCTTGATGGATTTCCTGATGTGTTTGTTACCGGGGCCGATGGGCAGGGAATGTGCTACAGCATGTTGTACGAGAATTTTAATGGGAATTTTTCGCCTGTCAATGTAGGGATTATTCCTTTGAAACAGAGCTATGCGGCAACAGGCGACTATGACAATGATGGCGACCCCGACCTGCTGGTGATGGGAGAAACAGGCAACGGAAAACTGACAACACGGCTCTACCGGAACGACCGCAACCGCAACTTCACCCGCATTGCCATCCCCTTTGAGCCTGTACGTTCGGGCTTTGCCGACTGGGGCGATTTCGACAACGATGGTGATGTTGACCTGCTTATCAGTGGCGAATCAGCCAAGGGACCGGTGAGCAAGGTATACCAGAATAACCGCATTTCGGGATTCCGCGATTTGTTTGCCAATGTTGTCGGTTTGTATATGAGCACCGGTCAGTGGGGTGATTTTGACCATGACGGCGACCTCGACATCCTGATTGCCGGACTCACAAACGACTTTCGTTTCCTGACAAAAATTTACCGTAACGACGTTTACGTGGTGAGCGACACCGCTGCAAAGGGAGAAGAAGAATCAGTTGATATTTTCAATAATTCGGTGGTTGTTCCCGAACACCAGAAACAAGCCTATTTTTTCGTGTACTCGTCGACCTACAGCGACCTTAAGTCGGAAAACAAGAAAGGTTATTTTTTGTTTATCAGTCCGGTGAAAAAGCCTAAAAAGCAATATGAAATGGAGGATGTCTATAGCCGGCTAATCCGCCAGAAATACCCGTCATGGGGACTCATCGACCAGGGAAACATCATCTCTGTGGGGCTTGGCTCAATGGCTGAAGCGGTTAAATCGCGGCAGCGTGTCATCGACGAATACACCTCTCGCGGCTATACCCTGATCGAAATTGATTGGTAGAAAAGGTTGGCCGGAAATTTATCAGGATTTCCACAGTGTTGTGCTCAGGGCCTCATCAAGGCTGCTGCAATTCCTTTCTCTACCAGTTCATCCATTACCTTGTAACCTGCTCTTGTCGGATGCACACCATCATCGGTATAGGCCTTGTTTAGTGCCCGGTTTTTATCGGCCATGGCCGAATAATAATCAACATAAACAATAAGATTATCAGTGCAATAATCCTTAATCATGGTGTTTAATGCCACAATTTTGTCGGTAGGATTCAAACCTGGCCGCCAGGGAAAATCGAAGGCGGGTAACACGGAGCAAATCACGACCCTGATGCCGTTGGTTCTGGCAAGTTCAGCCATCGAAACAATGTTGCCAAAAATCTGTTCGGTGGTGGCAAGCCCGGTATTTCCGGCGATGTCGTTAATGCCGGCCAGGATTACAACCACAGCTGGCTTCAATCCGATCACATCCTGCCTGAAACGAAGCAGCATCTGCGGACTCGTCTGGCCGCTGATTCCCCTGTTGATATACGGCTTGTTTAGAAAGAAACTGCTGTCGAAAACCGACCAGAATTCAGTAATCGAATTGCCCATAAACACCACCCTGCTCTCGCCGGGGGCTGCAGGGGCTAAGCTGGCATTTGCATGGGCATACCTGTTGAGGTTCGCCCAGTCGGTGGGCGACTGTTCGTTTTGGCTGTTGGCAAAAAGTGCCATGATGATCAGGATTGATGTGAAAAAAAATTTCATTGCGACAGGTTGGTTAATTCAGGTTATGCTGCAAAGATAAATGGCTTTAGCCTGTGCCGGCTGCTAAAAATAATTTGCCGAAAGCAAAACCAGCGAATAGAATCAATCTGTATCGGTTTGGTTAATCACCGGAGCGATGCCCAACGAACAAACATTTATAGCAGCTTGTTTCAGAAAGGGTGTCATTTTCCTGTACTGCTCAGCACTCGTAAGTCAATCAATATAAGTTAAGGTGATCAACAGAATAATCACCAGGATACCGAGCAGCGAAGCAATGAAAAAATAGTCAGCAATTGTTTCGAGTAGCCGTTCGCGTTTATTCTTCAATGTGCGTATCGAAAGGAACGAAAGCACCGTGGAGCATGTTAGCATCACCGCAACAACCGAGGTCAGCTCATCGATGATGTGGTTTTCGGCAAGGTTGGCGATATGCAGCGAGGTGATCACAAAAAGGCAAAACCCGAGCAGGTTGGCCGAGGTTGCCAGGATATGCTGTGATGTGTTGTTTGCCATAGGCTCTTTTGTTTGCGTAAAGATAACAAAAGCAAACAGAACCGGCTCAGTTCGGCCTTCAGTAAAAGGTGTTGGACAGACCTATTTATGCACCTTACGGATGAAATCTTCTACTTCGGGCACGCCACCCTGATACACCAGGTACCCATTGTAAGGCTCGCGTGGCGTAATTTCGTCGTTTACCGGAGTGAGCATCAGCCGTTTTACCTCAGCGGGATCATCGGTTTGTCCGAGCACCCAGCTCAGTTTAATGAAGGCTACTTCGGGGAGCATATTTCCTGTCGGGATGATGCCTTTGGCCATCATGTCGCGGCCGGTATCATACACAAACATATGCACATAGCCCCAGATTGTCTGCAGTGTCATAAACATATGCACACCTTTGGCATGGGCCCTTTCGATGGCCGGATACAGTTCCTTGTTTACGTGGCCGAGTCCGGTTCCCACGATGATCACTCCCCGATATCCGGCATCTGTCAGCGCGTCGAGGGTATCGGGTTTCATGCCAGGATAGTAGTACAACATGGTCACTTCGTCGCTGTAGTAAGGCAGGATGTTCACCTTGCGGTCGTTGCGGCGTTTGTTGTAGGTTTTGTGTATCGGGCTGATGGTGTTGCGGTTAATCATGGCCAGAGGAGTATCGCCAATGGTGCGGAAGGTTGAGCGGTAGCTCGAGTGCATTTTCCGTACACGTGTTCCTTTGTGAAGCAAACCGTATTCGTCGGAAGTGGGCCCGAACATACACACCATCACTTCGGCAATATCAGATTGCCCGGCAGCTTTCATGGCATGCATCAGGTTGAGTGCGGCGTCGGAGCTGGGCCTGTCGCTCGAGCGCTGCGATCCCACAAGGACAACCGGAACGGGCAGGTTCTGGCACATGAAGGTGAGCGCAGCCCCGGTATGGTGCAGGGTGTCGGTTCCATGACCAACTACGATGCCATCGATGCCCTGTTCAATTTCTTTTCCGATGGCCTTGGCCAGGCCGATGTATTGCTTTGGGCCCATGTTTTCGCTGAAAACAGCAAAGAGCTTTTCGGTGTCGAGGTTACAGATGTCGGCCAGTTCGGGCACGGCGCCGTATAGTTCACCGGGCGAGAAAGCAGGGATGACGGCCCCTGTGCGGTAGTCGAGGCGCGAGGCAATGGTGCCTCCTGTACCAAACAGCTTCACATGTGGCAAACCGGGTGTTGTCGGGAACTGTTTTTCGGGAATCTTGTAATTGGCTTTTTTGTAGCCCGTTTCCTTCATTCCGGTAATGGTCCGAATGTCGATGCCCACATTGTATCCGGTGGGAATTTTCATCACAATATGCTTGTCGTCATCGTTTTCCGATCGTGGAAGGATGGTCCCGAAAAACCTGCCACGGGTAGTGTCAACCTCAGCCTGTCCCCACACACGGGTGTTGTATTTCTTGAGTGTCTCAAGCGCATCACCTTTATAACCCTGAAAGATATCTTCGCTCATGCCTTTGCTTATTTGATTTGGTTTGCCAAGTAATTTAATGCAATGTTTCCGGTAGCCATCATACGCAGCTGCCCCATCATCCAGTTTGTTTTGTGGTGCTCGCCCTCTTTTCTTCTGATGGGAGCAAATTTTTCTTCAAGATACGGAATCTTGCCCAGGATTTCTTCCTTGCTGAAACGCTTGAACTTGATGGAGGCCAATACTGAATCAAAATCCATGCGTGGATGGGCAATCAGCTCGGTGAGCATCGGCCAGGCCAGGCTCGGGTCGAGCTGGTTTTTAACCAGGTAGGCAAACAGGTCGTATATTTTTTCGACCCTGAACTGCTGTGATTTTTTTTGCTTGCCCATGAGGTTTTTCAGTCGGTGACCAACAAAACATCCCAGGAAACGCGGGTCAATATGCAATTCATTGACGATGCGCTCGACGAGCGGGAAGTAGTTTTTCGAGAAAATGTAGGTGTAGGTGTCTTCGGGAACCTGCCATTTTTTTAATTGCTGATACCGTTCAACAACTTCGGTCGGGATGTTCTTTTTCAGTGAATTGATGTATTCGTCTTCCAGCGGGATAGGGGCGGAGTCAGTATCAGGATACATCCTGTCAGCACCTGGCAACACCCTTTCGAAGATGGTGGTGCCATCGGGAAATGACTTTCTTGTTTCGTTTGGAACGCCTTCAAAGGCCATCAGGCAGCGTTCCTCGATCACCTCAAGGGCGGTTTTCATGTCGGTTTGTGGTCCCCAGATGATGATGAGTGCATCATCTTTCTTTGCCGACAACAGCTTTCCAATCATCTGCCAGCTTTCGGCCGAAACTTCCTGATCAAAGGATTCGGTGTGCACCATATTGGGTTTTTCGAGGCAGGCAATCACCTTCAGCCGGTCGCTGATTTCGTTGGCAAACATGTTACCGGGCTGGGTAAAATGCGACAAAGCGCCTTTGAAACCAGGCAATTTAACTGCCATCACGGCCTGGTTTTCGCCAATGGCTTTGGCCAGAGGGCCGTAGGTTAAGCCAAGATCCATTCCGGCCAGGCTGTTATGGCTGATGCGCCATTCCTTGTGGCTGGGGAAGCGTTTTTTTAGCTCATCGCGCAGCAACAGCAGCGACCATTGTCTGAATGCCTCAACGTGGGTCAACTCAGGAATCCAGCGGGTGTGGGCAACACCTTTGATCTCCACACGGGTTCCGCCCTTGCAGCTGACGTTCACGTCCTGACGTCCGGCACCAATGCCCGAGCGCACCTTGCCAGTGCTCCTGTTGAGAAAACGGATATAGTTGCATGCTTCCATCACCTCGTCGGGATTCACGCAGTCGGGATAAGTCACCGTTTCAATCAGCGGCATGCCAAGCCTGTCGGTCTTGTAAATGCGCACATGGCCAATGTCGGATATTTCGCGGCATGAGTCTTCTTCGATGCTTAGCTGAATTAGACGTATTGTCTTGTTTTTCAATGGAATCTCGCCTTCAACACCTATTATTGCCGTGCGCTGAAACCCGGTAGGGATGCTTCCGTCGAGGTATTGTTTGCGGGTGATGTGCACCTCGCCCACGATATTCAGCTTCGAAAGCAGCGAAATCTCGATGGCAATGCCAAGTGCTTCGCGGTCGATGGGGAAAGGCGGGGTGTCGTCAACCTCGTAGGTACAGGCTGTCTCGTTCTTGATCCGGTAAATGATCTCTTTGCGGGTTTTGAATTCCATGAGGGCTGTGCCGTCATATTCGCCAAGTTCGCTCAGCGTGGGACGCATATGCCGGATGATTTCGGCATCAAAATCGCTGTGCTTGTTATAAAGACCTGCCGGACAATGGCAGAATAGTTTTTCTTTGGTGAGCAATTGCTGATGCACTTCGAGGCCCGACATGAATCCAATCCTGTCGTAGGATTCCTGCGTTGCCTCCCGCCTGTTTACATACCCTGCACTTTGTTTGGTGGCCTCATAATTGGCCTTCGGATCGAAGCTGAAGTCCATAGTCTTTTGATTAAATCATGACACGTCTAAAACGGCCAAAAGTACAGAAATTTGACTCCCTGACAATGCAAAATTGTTCTAAATTAGCCCGAAAATCTCCCCGTTTGTTAAGCTGTTCACAATGAATATAAAAGCCTTCCCTTGCCATGCTGCTGCAGTGCGGGGTTTATTGATTATTTTTGCCGCATGAAACAGCCGGTTAGACTTTCACTGTGTTTGCTGATGCTGATGCTAGCCATGGGTGTTCATGGACAACAACAGCAAAAGACAATTATTCATATTGAGCGGGCCCGGACACAGGAATACGACGAGAGGCTCGGAAAGGACATTGAGCGCCTCATCGGCAATGTGATTCTGCGGCAGGATTCGACCAGATTTTATTGCGATAGCGCCCACCTGAACCAGAAAACCCGCAATTTCAATGCCTATGGCCATGTGCACATCAATGTGAACGACAGCCTCGATATGTTCAGCGACCGTTTGATATATAACGGCATCACGCGCATGGCCGAGATGTTCGACAGTGTCAGGCTGATCGACGGGCTTACTGTTCTGAAAACACAATACCTCCTCTACAACCGGCTCACCCAGGTAGCTTCGTATCCCGATAATGGCTTTATCACCAGTGAAGATAACAACCTGACCAGCAAAAAAGGCTATTACGATACCAACAAAAAGGAGTTCTATTTCAGGGATGATGTGGTGATGGCCAATCCAGAATACACCGCCTATTCCGATACCATGGTGTACAACACCACCTCCGAAATTTCATGGTTCTACGGACCAACAATCATCCGCGGGAAAGAAAACACCATCTACTGCGAATACGGCTGGTACGACACCCGGCTTGATCAGGCTCACCTGAGCAAAAGGGCGAGCATACAGTCGATGGACCAAACCCTGACCGGCGATAAGCTTTTCTACGACCGCCTTACCGGCTACGGCAATGCCTGGGGAAACGTAAACATCCTCGACACTACCAACAAAATGCTCATCAAAGGCGATATTGGCAAGCTGTGGGAGGACGAAGGCCGTTCCTTCGTTACCGGCAAGGCCGAAGCCATTGCCTACGATAAGGAAGACTCGCTGCATATGCATGCCGATACCCTGTTTCTGTTCTTCGACCAGGATAAAAAGGCCAAAAGCATGTTTGCATACTATGGTGTGAAGTTCTACCGTACCTCCATTCAGGGGAAATGCGATTCGCTAGTGTATCAAATGGCCGACTCAACCATCAGGATGTACAGCGATCCGGTGCTCTGGTCAAAGGAAAACCAGATTACTTCCGACTCGATCCACATCGCCATTGTGAACAATACCATCGACTCACTGATTATGTACAACTCCGCTTTCATCGCCTCCAGAGACACCATCAAAGGATTCAACCAGATCAAGGGGAAAAACATGGTGGCCTATTTCGTTGAAAATGAATTGGTGAAAGTGATTGTTGCCGGCAATGCCGAAACCATTTACTGGGTGCGCGAGGAAGATGGCAGCCTGATAGGCATCGATGTGGCCAAAACAAGCAGCATGGTCATCCGGATGAAAAACAACGAGGTGCAAACCATCAACTATATTCAGCAGCCCAGCCAGGCCATGTTCCCGGAAAAGGAGCTGCCGCCAGCTGAGCAGAAGCTGAAAGGCTTCCGTTGGCTCGAGAAAGCACGGCCCATGAGCAAGGAAGCCATTTTTCAAGGCGAAGAAGCTGAAAATCCATCACCCTGATGTCGTCTGTCAGGCAAGGGCGAAACGAAATTGGATTGGCGCTGTTGCATGATGACAGCCTCAGCATCCGTCTGCTATTCGTTGAAGACCATGAAAAACTGCTGCATTACCTGCAAGGCCTGAGCCGGGAAACAAAAAGCCGGTTTGGTCCACATGCCTTTGACCGCGAAGCGATCAGCACCATTTTTGCTGAAAAGAATGACCTTCATCAGGCATATATTGCCATCGAAAAATCCACTGCTGATATCATTGCTTACGCCCTTCTCCGCAAGGGATGGCTGCCATACGACAAGGCACGGCTGAGCGCCTATGGCCTTGCCGAAGACCCTGAACACGATTGCACCTTTGCTCCCTCGGTAGCCGATGCCTGGCAGGGCAAAGGGCTGGGCAGCGCGGTGTTCACTTTCGTCCTGAACGAAATCCGTTCGGCCGGCATCAGGCGCATATTGCTGTGGGGTGGCGTGCAGGCAACAAACCAACGGGCCTGTGGTTTTTACCAAAGGCACGGCTTCAGGGAACTGGGCCGTTTTGAGCACCATGGCGAAAACTGCGATATGTGTCTGGAACTGTGAGCCGGCGGTGAATCATTAGGATAAATCAGCTGATTTTCCGGTGAAATCAGGCTGATTCGCAGCTAATTCTGTGCGTTAAGATGCTTCCCGCCTAATTTCCATACCTTTGTGCCGATATAGGAGAATGTAATCATGGAAAAAGTAACACCCGGCCTCATAAACACCCTGCCAGTGCTGAGGATATTAACGATCGGCGCCTACCTCGACGGAGGGGAGTCGGGCGACATCCTGTTGCCGGCCAAATGGCTGCCCGAAACGGCCAGGGTGGGCGAAACGCTTGATGTGTTTATCTATTTCGATTCTGACGACCGCCTCATTGCCACTACCCTCAGGCCGCTGGCCCTGCTTGGCGAAGTGGCCCTGCTGCGCGCTGCTGCTGTCAACCGCGTTGGCGCCTTCCTCGACTGGGGACTCGAAAAAGACCTATTGGTACCTTACCGCGAGCAAACCATCAAGATGGTTGAAGGAAACGACTACCTGGTCTATGTGTTTGCCGACCCTGCCACAGGCCGGCTTGCAGCATCGGCAAGGCTCGAATCCTTTATGCAGACCAGCGAACACCATTTTCAGCCCGGCGACGAGGTGGACCTGGTGATCTGGAAGCAGACAACCCTGGGTTACAAGGCCATCATCAACAACAGCTACGAAGGAATATTATACAGCAACGAAATTTTCCGGCCCATCAGCTTTGGGGAGAAAACGAAAGGCTATATCGGTAAAATCCGTGAAGACGGAAAGATCGACCTCAGCCTGCTCAAACCCGGTTACGAGAAAATCGATGATTTGTCGGCCACGCTGCTCGAACAGCTGCGCAAACACCACGGCTTCATGGCGCTCACCGACAAGAGTGCTGCCGGCGAAATATACCAGAGACTGGCCATGAGCAAGAAGAATTTCAAGAAAGCCGTGGGCAAACTGTATAAGAACCGCCTCATCGACATCGAAGAAGGTGGCATCCGCATCATCGATACACACGAGGAGTAAGGGCGGGCATTACCGACATTAGGTTCCAGAATACTTTTCTGTACCAAAATATTTTTCTGGAAGAAATTGCAATTACAATTGTCGTTTTTAGGTATCAGTGCGGTGGGAATGCCCAAACGCGGAGCAGCCGTATGTGAATGCCAGAAGGTCCGTAAAATACCAAAGGCGAGCCTGATGTACAACTGGGAGGCGCAAAGCCACTAAAATTATTGTTGGATTAATAATGATTGTTATGCGATCCCCTTCCCTATGGATAATTTCCTGCGTGATGGCAGGGTGGTCGGGATGATCGTTTAACATGTGAAAACTTGTGCTTAAAGGAAAATAACTTGTTGAAGTATAATTGTTTATCCATACGGCTTCAGGCGCATGGCATCTAAAGGTCAAGTTTAGGAAAAATGATCAGATCATGGCAAAGAATCATTGATGACCAATGAGAAAGCAGAGATGTTCGAAAGCTGAATAATATTCCAAGTCGCTTTGGTAATACTTTTCCATATGTTGAATTTCTGCTATTGCTAAGCTATCTTCATTAACATATGGAAGTAAATCACTTGGCAGGCAGACAGGTTTCCTTTCGACTAATTTGGATAAGATGTAATCAACGGTATGATTTTTATTTTTTGAAGTAAGATTTTTGGCATTTGAAATTAACTTGACCTTGAAGTCTTGTGAAGGAACATGGCGTGTCTTTTCTGTTAAACCTTTTTCCATATCTTCAACAGTTTCACTGACTTGATTTCGTATGGTACTGATAAATTGCTCAATGACATATTTATACCTATTTTGTTCATGAATTTTGGTATAATACTCTTGCAAAATATCAGGCCTAAATGCATGGCTTTGCTCAAAAACTCCTTCAAATAACTGTTGAGTGAGTCTTAAATATTTCGGAAATTCGGTTGTATCATCCTGAAGTTTTAGAATTCCTGCAATTTGTGACTGATACTTTTTTCTAATGGAGTTGATTTTGCGAATGATTTCATCAAATTGTTTGTTGACGAATTTTTCGTGTTCTATTAAAATTTGAGCCAAACTATATTTTGTCTCCTCTTCAGGTTCAAAATTGTTTTCACTTGCATATTTTACATAGTCGATTGATTCACCATTAAACCCACCATTCCACAAAACAGTAGATTTCAGGTTTCCCTTTTCATCCCAACTTATCGGATGGCCAATTAATTCATTTCGCATTTGCCGAAGTACATAGCCAGTTTTATTAGCCTGTGGCAAACGGAAGATCATCCTAAGCTCATCCAGAAGGTCTTGTTGCACATACATCATTTGTATAGCTCCAGTCAACGACAAAAGATTTACTGTTTTTGGGTTGTACTTTTCGAATACAAGTTCTGAAGACAACTTTAAGTATTCAATTCTATCCCCAAAAAAGGTTGGGTTATTCTTTTCTGACCAGTTTAATTTTTTACGAATTGTTTGATAATAACAAGCATAGTAAATCCAAAAATGTGAAATGGCATTAATTTTCTCCGAAATAGATAACATAAGTGAAAAATTTAAATTAAAAATATTGATAAACAGTGTTTTATTAGTAATTATCACAAAATTATGCATTTATGATCCCGAAAATAATTACCAATGGTTATTCGCTTATTATGAGATAATTACAGCAAAAGAACTGTCGTTCAAGTTGTTTTTATGAGGCGTTAAAATCGTCACTCCGTCACTTTCAAGAAAACAAGGATTGCCTTTTCTGGTGATGATATGACGGAATGACGTTGCGATAAAAAGATTATTTTCAAAGTGCTAATAGCTATGTGCAGAAATCACCTCGCAGTCGTAGGAAAGTCTGTTTCCTTTCGGCGAATCGATAATGACAAACCCGGTTGTTTGGGCGGTTGCAAGTGGTAAAATGGAAAAAGAGCCAATGTGTTCTTATTCAGCATTTCAAGGATGCATCACCATTAAGGGCTAATCGTATACATGAAATAATAGGGCTATTTCAGTGATTCAGCGCCACGAGTCTTGACCTCGATGCTCATCGCCTTCTCCAAAAAAATCATGTGTATATACAGATACCCCGATTGTCGAAGGACTCCTATTTCTTCTGTATCAGGTGTACATCCATCTGTGGGAACGGAATCGAAATGCCTGCATGGGCAAACTGCCTGTATACCTGCTCGTTGAGTTCGAAAAACAGCGGCCAGTAATCATCTGTTTTCACCCACACCCGCACCACAATATTCACTGAGCTGTTGGCCAGTTCTTTCAAAGCAATAAATGGTTCAGGCTCGTGCAGGCTGCGGGGATCGGCCTGGATAATTGCCAGGATCAGGGCTTTAGCCTTGGCATAATCGTCGCCATAGGCAATGCCGAACACCCAGTCGACACGGCGGGTGGTCATGCGCGAAAAATTGGTAAGCGAGCCTGTGGCAAGTCCGCCATTGGGGATAAACACCACCTTGTTGTCGGGTGTGGTGAGCAGCGAGTTGAAAATCTGTATTTCGCTCACTGTGCCCGAAAAGCCTTGCGCCTCGATGTAATCGCCCACCTTGAAAGGCTTGAAAAGCAGGATGATGACCCCGCCGGCAAAGTTCTGCAGGGTGCCCTGCAGGGCAAGACCCACGGCCAAACCGGCAGCTCCCAGAATGGCAATTACGGAAGTCATCTGTACGCCCACCATGCTCAGCATGATGATCACCAGCAGTATTTTCATCGTGATGCTGATGAGGCTGCCCAGGAACGACCTGAGCGAAGGATCCACATTGCGTATGGTCATCATCTTGCGACTGGCCCTCGTCAGCTTGCCGATAACCCAAAGCCCGATGACGAGGACCACGATGGCCCCAATTAATTTGATGCCGTAATCAACCAGAAATTCGGTAACGTACCTTGTAAGGTCCGGCATGCCGCCAGGTAATTTATCCACGGTGATGTCCTTGATGGTGTCGAGATTCATAGGGTTCCTTTAAAACCGCAAATTTACCAAAATAAGCGGCCCCATCAAAATGAAGCGTATAAGGTGTTCATTGCGAGTTGTATAAATATTCATCAGCCCGGTGTCTGCCTGTATTTTGTTGGGGGATGCTGGTGATAGTGATGTAAAAAAGTGTACATTTGAAACAATGAAAGAAGCCGTTATTTTAGCTGGGTTCTTCGCAAAAAATATGTCCATGAAGCAAACTGTTTTTCGTTTTGGATGGGTGTTGCTATTTTTCCTGTCTGGTTCAGCGGCGCTGTTCGCTCAGCAGGCCGATGAGATTGTACAAAAGATGGAGGACAAGATGCGGGGCACTTCCTCCTATTTCGAAATGAGCATGACCACCGTTCGTCCGCGCTACACGCGCGAAGTAACCATGAAAGCCTGGTCGAAAGGCGACGACTACAGCCTGATTTTCATCACCGGACCTGCACGCGACAAAGGCATTGGTTTTCTGAAGCGAAAAAAGGAAATCTGGAACTATATGCCATCCATCGACCGCACCATCAAAATGCCGCCTTCGATGATGTCGCAATCGTGGATGGGGAGCGATTTCTCGAACGACGACCTGGTGCGAGAAAGCTCCATGGTGAAGGATTACACAAACCGCATCTTACGCGAAGAGGTGTTGAACGGTTACAACTGCTGGGTGCTCGAAATGACACCAAAGCCCGAGTCGTCGGTGGTCTACAGCAAGATCATCGTTTGGGTGATCAGGGAGAATTACCTCCAGCTCAAGGTGGATCATTACGATGAGGACGAAGCCATAGTGTCGACAATTACCTTCAGCGATTTCAAGGTCATGGGTGGGCGCGAAATCCCCCTGAGCATGGAGATGGTGCCCATGAACAAGGAAAACAACAAGACCATCATCACATACCAGAACGCCATGTTCGACATCGAGATCAAGGATGAATTCTTCTCGGTGCAGAACCTGAAAGGAATGAAGTAAACCTTGCGGCGGTAAACGAAAACAGGGAAAATTTAAGCAGCGAAACAATGTCGTTATTCATCAAAATGGCCTGGAGGAATATCTGGCGAAGCCGGCGGCGCACGCTGATCACGGCCTCTTCGGTATTTTTTGCCGTTATTCTGGCCACCGTATCCGACTCGATGACCAAAGGCACGCACCAACTCATGATCAGCAATATGGTAAAGTACTCAACTGGCTATATTCAGCTGCAGGACAAGCTTTATGATGAAGAGCCTTCGATGGACAACACCCTGCTCTACAGCAACGACATCAGGCAACTCATTGGCGGTCATTCGGATGATATCAGTTACACAGTACCCAGGATTCAAACGTTTATGCTGGCTTCGGTAGGCAACACCACCCGTCCGGTACTCATTCAGGGCATCGATCCGGCGAGTGAGGTCAGGCTCAATGCACTTGACGAAGACCTTGTGAAAGGCAGTTTTCTTGAAGGTGATGGAGGTGTACTCATCAGCGAAGGCCTTGCTGACCGACTGAAACTCGACCTTGGCGACACACTGGTGCTGATCGGTCAGGGATTTCAGGGAGCCAGCGCCGCCGGCTTGTTTCCGGTCACCGGAATTGTTCATCTGCATCTGCCGCAACTCAACGACCGCATGGTTTATCTGAAACTCAGTGACGCCCAGCTGTTGTTCAATGCCGAAGACCGGCTCACCTCGCTCATCATCACGCCAAAAAATCAGGGTACCGAAGTGGAGCTTGTCCAACGGATGAAAGCCGGCCTTGACCCGGAAAGATTTAACCTCTTTACCTGGCGCGAGATGATGCCTTCGTTGCTGCAAGGCCTCGAGATGGACAGGATTTCGGGCAAGATGATGATCTGGCTCCTCTACCTCGTTGTGGGCTTTGGTATCCTCGGAACGGTGCTTACCATGTTGCTCGAGCGCCGCAAGGAGTTTGGTATTCTCCTTTCGCTGGGTATGAAGCGCAAACAGCTGGCAATAGTAGCTTTTACTGAAAGCCTGCTGATCAGTTTTCTGGGCGTTGTTGCCGGAATCGCCGGTGGTACTCCGCTAATCCTTTACCTTTCGCATCATCCGTTCAGGTATACGGGCGATGTGGCAAAGATGATCGAGAGCTATGGCATGGAGCCGGTGATGCCCTTTTTGATGGACTTCTCGGTGTTCGCTTCTCAAGCCCTGGCTGTACTGGTCATTGGAGGACTTATTGCCCTTTATCCTGTGTTTAAAGTATACAGAATCAATATTTTACATGCTGCACGAAGCTGATTTGCATTAAAGCTGAAACCTATGGCATTACTGATCAAAATAGCGTGGCGAAACATATGGCGTAACCCGAGCCGGAGCCTGACCATCATCCTGGCGGTGGTTGTTGGGTTGTTTGCAGGCATTTATGCTTCCTCCATTTCATTTGGCTTCGTCGATCAGCGCTTCGAAAACAGCATCGAGCGGTTCATCAGCCACATCCAGTTGCACAACCCTGACTTTGTGCACGATGGCGAAGGCTTTCAGTTGGTTGCCAATCCTGGAGAAAAGATCAACTGGCTCGATACATCTTCAGCCGTGAAAACCTTTTCGGTGCGCACCCGGGTAAATGGCATCGTTGCAACAGCCGGCGTCACCAACGGTGCCATGATCGTTGGCATTGATCCTGCGCAGGAAAAAGCCACCACGCGCTTCGACGAATGGCTCAAGGAAGGCAGTTATTTCGAAGGCGTGAAACGAAATCCCATCCTGATCGGGTCTGAGCTCGCCGAAAAGATGCATGCGGGCATCAACAGCAGGATTGTGCTGACGTTTATGGACCTCGAAGGGAACATCACCTCGGCTTCGTTTAAGGTGGCCGGCATTTTCAAAACCATCGACAAGCCTTTCGATGAAAGCAATGTGTTTGTGCTCAGGTCCGACCTGGTGAAATACCTTGCAGTGCCTGAAGCCGTGCACGAGATTGCCGTATTGCTCAAAGACCCCGCACAGGTGAAAGCCGTTGGCGATGCCATGAAGTTGCGCTGGCCCGAAACTTCGGCCCGCACCTGGTACGAGATATCGCCCGAGCTGCAGTATTTGCAGGAGATGACAGGGCAGATGCTGCTGGTGTTCATCTTCATCATCCTGCTCGGATTGGGCTTTGGCATCCTGAACACCATGCTCATGTCGGTATTTGAGCGCACCCGCGAAATCGGCATGCTTATGGCCATCGGCATGAACAAACGCAGGGTTTTCGGGCTGGTCCTGCTCGAAACCATATTTCTGTCGTTCACCGGTGCCATTGGTGGCATGGTAACCGGTGTGACCCTGGTAAAGTTATCGGCAAGCAAAGGCATCGATTTTGCTTCTGTTGCAGGTGATTCACTGGCCGATTATGGCTATGGATCACTTGTTTATCCATCGGTAAGCACCGGCTTTGTTCTGGGAATTACGGCCATGGTTTTTGTGATTGCGGTGCTGGCAGCCATATATCCGGCGCTCAAGGCGCTTGGCCTTGTTCCCGCCGAAGCGGTCAGAAAAGAATAAGCCTGTTTCATTGTTAATATGACCTCATTATGCCCATTATCAGTACACAAGGATTAACCAAGATTTACAACGAGCGCATTGTACCCGTGACTGCGCTAAACAATGTGAGCCTCGATTTTGACGCGGGTGAGTTCACCGCCATCATCGGGCCTTCAGGTTCGGGTAAAACAACACTGCTGAATATGCTGGGTGGCCTCGACAAGCCTACCAGCGGCAACATCACCATCAATGGACTCGAAATCACGGGCATGAAAGAAAACAGGCTGATGGATTATCGCCTGCGCAACATCGGCTTTGTGTTTCAGTCGTACAACCTGATCCCGGTGTTGACAGCCATTGAAAATGTATCGTTCATCATGTTGTTGCAGAAGCAGCCGCGCAATGTGATCGAAAAAAGGGCCATCGAGTTGCTTGAGCAGGTAGGGCTCTCCGACAGGATCCACTCACGTCCGGGAGAACTCTCTGGCGGACAGCAGCAAAGGGTGGCTGTGGCCCGTGCCCTGGCTTCGAAACCAAACTATGTGCTTGCCGACGAACCCACGGCCAACCTCGATACCAAATCGGCCTTTACATTGCTCGATATCATGGAGAAGCTGAACCACGAAGAAAAGATCACCCTGATTTTTTCAACCCACGACCAGCGTGTCATCGAACGGGCACGAAGGGTGATTACCCTCGTCGATGGAACGGTAACAACGGATATTCCTGTAGAAAAACAGCAAGTTTGAAATGATGAAATGGGTGTTTTTTTTGTTGCTGCTCATGGCATTCGGTCATCCATCCCTGATGGCCCAGACGCATGGTCTCGAAAGCAACAGCTTCCGATGGCATGGCTACGTAAAAGGCATGCCTTCGGTAACCTATACTTCAGCCACCAGCGAATTTTATTTCGATCAGTTGCTGCATAACAGGATGAATTTCAGGTGGCAGCCTTCACCAAAGTTCAATATGGTATTTGAAACGCGCACCAGGCTTTTTTCGGGAGCTACCCCAGAAAACAATGCCCTATTTGTCGGGATGATGGACAAGGATGCCGGTTTTCTTGACCTCACGAAATCGTGGAAAGTGGGAAAGTACGGGGCTTTACAGCTGATGAGTGACCGTTTTTATGCCGAATGGACACACAATGACTGGCAAATCAGGCTTGGCCGACAGCGCATCAACTGGGGCATTAACCTGGTTTCAAATCCCAACGATTTGTTTAATACCTATTCCTATTTCGACATCGATTATGAAGAGCGCCCTGGAGCCGATGCCCTCAGGGTGCAGCGTTATTTCGGCGGCATGTCGCACATCGAGGTGGCCATGATGCCTGCAAGCCATGTGCGCCATGCTGTTGCTGCCCTGTTGTATGGCTTCAATGCAAACGGCTATGATATTCAGGTATTGGCCGGATATTTCAGAAACAGGCTTGCCTTAGGGGGGGGCTGGGCTGGTCATATCGGCGGTGCGGGATTCAAAGGCGAAATGACATGGTTTACAGATTTTCAGCCTGTTGAAAGCCTGCAGGCCTCCAATGCGGTTGCAGCCATTTCGGTTGACTACTTGTTTTCAAACGGACTCTACCTGGCCGGCGAACTGCTCTATAACGGAGGAAACGACAGGAAACCGGCGAGCTTTATCTCGTTGAGCGAACCTTTTTCAGCCGATAACCTTTCGATCGGAAAGTATGCCCTGACGGCAAGCCTGATGTACCCGTTTTCGCCCATATTCTCAGCCAATTTTGCCAGTATGTACATCCCTGACCAGCACCTTGTTTACGTGATGCCAGGCATCAGCTGGTCTATGGCCACTAACTGGGACCTTGGCCTGGTGTCACAGGTATTTGTTGTTGGTAACAAATCGGCCCTGGGCAGCAGCGCTTACGCCGCCTACCTTAGCCTGAAGTGGTCGTTCTGATCAGCTTTGTTTATGGGCTTTGTGCGTGTGCTTTTCGCGTTTGCTGAGCAATACATTGGCACGATCGAGGGCTGATTGGATATCAACACACATATTTTCTTCACCCACCAGTTCGGTGACGCCATTCTTTGCCAATGATTCAGCAACTGTTTTAGCCGCGCCAGACAGGATGATGCTGACGCTATTGTTTTGTGAGCGCCTGATAAAGCTGCGTAAGTTGTTGAGTCCGGTCGAATCGATAAAAGGCACACGGCGCAATCGGATGATGCGCACCCTGGGCTGGGTGGTAACATTTTTCTCGGCTTCCTCGAACTTGTTGGCAATGCCGAAAAAGAAGGCCCCGCGAATCTCAAATACTTCAACATATTGTGGAATAGCCAACTGATCGCCATCATCGAAATTATCTGAGTTTTCGTCTTCAACTTCATTATTCAGGATTTCCACATCGGATGTTTCGATCACACGCTTGAGGAATAACAAGACAGCCAGCAACAGACCAAACTGAATGGCCACCGTGAGGTCGATGATCACCGTGAGGAAGAAGGTGGTCAGCAGGACAGCGATATCGCTCTTGCTATTGCGGAAAAGGTTTTTAAACGAGCGCCACTCGCTCATATTGTACGACACCACCACCAGGATTCCTGCCAGGCAGCTCATCGGAATCAGTTTGGCCATCTTGCCAAAGAAGAGCAGAATCAACAATAAGACTACGGCATGAATGATCCCGGCAACAGGAGTTTTGCCTCCGTTGCGGATGTTTGTCATGGTGCGGGCAATGGCGCCTGTGGCCGGAATGCCGCCGAAAAGCGGTGTGACAATATTGGCAATGCCCTGCCCGATGAGTTCGGTGTTCGAACGGTGTCTGCCGCCGGTAGCGCCATCAGCAACCATGGCCGACAACAGCGATTCGATAGCTCCCAGCATGGCAATCGTAAAGGCCGGGGCAAGCAATAACCTGAAGGTAGCGAAATCAAAGTGGGGAATGGAAGGCACAGGAAGGCGCGATGGGATCTCACCAAACCGGCTGCCTATGGTTTCAACAGGCAGTTCAAACAGGGTGACGGCGATTGTTGAAACCAGCAATGCAATCAGGGTGCCGGGGACTTTTTTATTGATTTTTGGCCAATAAACCGAAACAAGTATCGTAAACAGACCTATGAGGAAGGCATACCAGTTCACTGCATCGAAGTGCGACAGGTAAAATTTCCATTTGTCGATGAAGTCGGCAGGTACAGCTTGTTTCACTTCGAGGCCAAAAAAATCCTTCACCTGTGATGAAAAAATCACCAGGGCAATGCCACTTGTGAACCCAACGATGATGGGGTAGGGCATAAACTTGATGATGGTTCCCAGTTGCAGCAAGCCCATGCCCACCAGCATAAACCCTGCGATGAGTGTCGCCATCACCAGTCCGTCGACACCAAAACGTTCGACAATGCCATACACGATCACAATGAAAGCGCCTGTGGGTCCGCCAATCTGCACGCGGCTCCCACCAAGTGCCGAAATCAGGAAACCGGCGATGATGGCGGTGATTAAGCCTTTTTCGGGCGAAACACCGGAAGCGATACCAAAGGCAATGGCCAGCGGCAGGGCCACCACACCAACAATGATTCCAGCAATAAGGTCGGCGATGAAGCTGCTTCTGTTATAATCCATCAGGGTGGTGAACAGTTTCGGATGGAAGATATCCGAGATGCGGCGCAACAAAAGCTTTGTCATGGTCAGAAGTGCATGCTGTAATGAGGGTGCAAAGCTACAAAATGAATTAACTGATGATGAAACCCAGTGTGTTTTTCATACAGAATATGTGCTAAGACATACATAAACAGCACATTAGATAAAATCAGGAAGATGAAATCCTGGCCTTCGTTCAGCAGCTATAACTGATGGTAAACCTGCTGAACGAGGCCTGATTGACGCGATTAATGTGGTGCAGCGTCTTTTTTGCAGCAGGTGGGCAGCTTGGCATAGGCCTTGGGATCAGCTTCAAGCTCGTCGGCATCATAGCCTATTTTAGTAACGGCCTTCTTCAGTTTTTCCTTGCTGTTTTTACCAGCCTTAAATTCAATGGTCAGCACCTTGGTTTCAATATCAAGGTTCACTGCTTTCACACCTTTTTCGAATGCCATATTGTGCTCGAGGCGTTCCTTACACTGCTCGCAAATGGCTGATGTTTTGATCTTTACTGTTTCGGTACTGGCTGGTTTTTCCTGACCCATCACCCTGGTGTTGTAGGCCAGCAGCATCAGCAGGCTGACTGCACTTAAGAAATGTACTGTTCGCATGATAAATGATTATTGATTGTTTGATAACATTAACAGAGGTTATTTGATGGTATAGCGCAATCCGGCATAAATTTTAATGCCATACACAGGGCCCCAGACCACGGAGGAATCAAAATACGGGCCAAAAGGGTCGTCGGCTCCAATGATCGGGTTTTTCTGCTTGAAATTCGTCAGGTTTTCACCGCCAAGATACACATTCCAATTTCTGAAATATTTGGTGATCTGCGCATTGAGGATGGTGTAGGCCGGTGAATAATCGGCCAGGTGGTATTGTTCAGGCAAATCTGCTGTCGATGGCAGCCTTGTTTGGCCATTGAACTGAGTAGTGAAGTCGAACTGCCACTTCTTCAGGTTTGTAACATACGAAAGGCTCAGCAATCCCTTGTATTTGTTCACCATGGGTTTTTCGAGCAGTCCGGAAGTGTAGGTCATCTGCACATCGTTATACCTGAAAGCTGCCGTGAGGTCCAAACCCCTGATGAGCTCATAGTTGGCTTCAAGCTGAAAGCTGTTCGAGAACGACCTGCCTTCGAGGTTGTATATCAATACCTTACTAAGGTCACTGTCGCGGTCAACCACCACCTGGTTAATGAACTCAGTGCGGTAAGCATCGAAACTCAGGGTAAGCTCGCGATTGTGCAATTCAAAATGGCGGCTCAGGTTAATGCCATAATTCTAGGCATTTTCGAGCCTTGGCGTATTTCTGAACACAACGCGTTTTGATGAAGCCAGCAGAGAGGTGTTTTCGGCGAGCACATTGGCCGAACGGTAGCCTTTACCTGCCGAAAGCCGCATGGTTGTTTTGGCACTGAGGTTGTATTTCAGGTGAAAACGGGGCGTGAAAAACAATCCGAATTCATTGTGGTGATCGGCACGCATACCAAGGATGATGTTCAGCTTTTGTCCGTCACTGTATGTATACTGGAAAAACGCTCCGGGCACCTGCTCAATGCGGCCAAACACACTGTCTGAAAGCTGTTCTTCGTAATGGTCGTACACCAGGCTCAGACCGGTGGTATAGGTATGCCTTGTGTCGAAAAGGTACGACTGGAACAACAGGTTCCCATAATACGAAAACTGATCAGCGGTATAATCCTGAAGGCCAAAATATGCATCTAGCTTGTGATAAACAAGTTGTTGTTGAAAACCAACACTTGTTTGTGGTCTTTGGCTGAAGATGTAGCCGGTTTTCAGAAAAGTTTCGTATCGGTTGGTTTTTAATCCAATACCATAGCCATTGGCCGTATCGCGGGGCAGGTTTTTCTTGAAATGATGCTGTCCTCCCCGGCGGTCTTCGCTCATTGCCTTGAGCCCAAACTGAAACTCAATGTTTTCGGAATCATAATCCCAACGGTTAAATACATTGTATTGGGTGTAAAGCGGCTCATCGAGGAAGCTGTCCTTGTTGTTGTCGTGCGACACACTTTGGTTGCTCACATGTGCCAGCACCATGGTGCGCAAGCGCTTGTTCAGGGCAACTTTGGCATTAACATTCACTTCGGAACGACCCATCTGGTTCTGAAAAAGATTGACAAACAGTTTCTCGCTGTCGATGGGGTTTTTGTAGGTCACATTGATTTGCCCGCTGATCGACTCGTAGCCATTGATGATGGTTGAGGTGCCTTTGGAAACCTGTATCGACGACATCCAGCTTCCGGGTACCCACGACAGGCCAAATGAGGTGGCCAGCCCGCGCAGGTTAGGGATGTTTTCACCCATCATCTGTGTGTAAATGCCCGACAAACCAAGCATCTCAATTTGTTTGGCCCCGGTAACCGCATCGCTATATGAAACATCAACACTGGCGCTTGTTTCGAAGCTTTCGGAAAGGTTGCAGCAGGCTGCTTTGGTGAGCTCCCCGGATGTAATTGTGACGGCATTTACTGTACTCATGCGTGAAACAAAATTCGTTTTGGCGCGCTGTGCTACCACAACTTCATCAAGTGTTAGGTTTTGATTCAATACATGGCTGATCGAAACCTGATTTCTTGACACCTTAACAGTGTCGTTTTTATACCCTACAAAACTGAATACCAGATAGGGATGTTGCTTATTGATGGCCAGGGAAAACTGTCCGTTTTCATCGGAAGTGGTGCCAATTTGTGTTCCTGACCAATAGATGTTTACCCCAGGTAAGGGAAGGGGTTTTTCGGTGCCCTGTTCAAATACCAGGCCGGTAAGCTGTTGAGAAACAGCTAGTGTTTGTATGAGCAAGCCCGATAATATGCTTAATAGAATGGTTTTAGTAGTCATGATTGTAACTTCAGTTAATAATAAATACTTGCGTCATGCCAATGGCAGTCTGCGTTCATTGTCGTGAATAAACTGAAGTTAAAGCAGATGGGATTTCAATTGATGGAAGGCAATGAGCATTTCCTTTCCAGCAAGCAATGGCGGTGGCTGCAAATCAGGCAGGAAGCTGACTTGTTCTTTTTCGGTGATCACCGGGCGGATAAACTGAATTACCCGGATGATGGCATGCAGGAAGTTGTTAAAAACAACCTTTATTTGTGTCAGGTTGAAGTCAGTAACCAGCTTAAAATAATGCCTGAAGTCGGAGCAGCAATGATCGCTTGTTTTTTTTGGATGTTCGGTTTTGCAGCAATTTGTATCCTGTGCAGCAGTTTCCTCTTCACAGCATTGTTCAGCAATTTGTTCCGTTTCGCAGGCTGTGGCCACAGGCAGTATCGATTTGTTTTCGAAACCACTCATACGGCAATGGTGCACGTTCAGCGTCAGCCCGACAGTACCAAGCAGGACCACGAACGACAAAACAATACCGGCCAGTTTGAGTGATAAAATGTGCATAACCATCGTTAACTACCTGCAAAAATGCAACGAATTAGCGCATAGAGAGTTAAAAGATTGTTAAAAAATTGATGCGGCCACCAGGGTTGCCTGCGACAGGGCTTCACGATCAAGCTTCAGTGGGATCTTTTTCAGGTCGCAGAAGCTGATGAGCTGTTGGGTGCTGAGGTTACCCACCATTTCGTCGGCAGCGGTCGGGCAACCACCCAGTCCATTCATCACGGTTTCATAACTCCTTACACCCGCCTCCCAGGCTGCTTCCAGCTTATCGAAGCTTTCGGAGGCTTTGGTATGCAGGTGCAGACCGAAATCGGCATCCGGAAAAGCAGGAATCAGCTTTTCATACACACGGTAAATGCGTTCGGGTGTGGCATCGCCAAGGATATCGGAAAGCGGCATCCGGCGCACCCCCAACTGATATAGTTTGGAAGCACTTTCGATGACCATGTCAACGTTCCATTCATCTCCGTATGGGTTTCCAAGTCCCATTGAAAGATAAATGACCTTGTCGAGCGCTGCTTCCTCGCATAGCGCGATCATCTTTCGTAGCGCGTCGAGTGAAGTTTTTTCGTCGGTGTTGAGGTTTTTCTTAAGAAAGGTCGGTGACACGGAAAAAGGATAACAGATGCTTTTGATGTGTTTATTCTGGATGGCTTGCTTCACTCCCCTTTCATTAACGACCAGCACCAGTATTTCAGGTGGTTGCGCAGGAAAAACAAGCTTCTCAAGCACCATGGCCGTATCGGCCATTTGTGGGATGGTGCGCGGGGAAACAAAGCTGCCAACATCAAGGGTGTCGAATCCTACCTTCAGTAAGGCATTGATATATGCAGCCTTCCTGTCAGCAGGAATGTTGGTTTTCATTCCCTGCATGGCATCACGGGCAGTTTCGGTAATCCGGATCATAGGTTATGGGTCTTTGTGTGTAAACAGCCACCGCAGACAAAGGTTCAGCAGGACAAAGGCAAACCACCGCTTTTATTTTATGGTTTTTTGCCTAATAAAATCACTGAATCACAGGTGTAAAGGTGAGTAATTATGCCCTGCCCGAAAGTGATTTGGGTATCCTGCCTTGATTAATTGTTTCGGACCTCAGCTTGCGTCCGACAATCTTTTCGACCATCTTACCTGTTTCCAGAACCCTGTCAATATCAAGGTTTGTTTCAATGCCCATCTCGTCCATCATCACCACCATATCTTCGGTTGATACAAGACCAACATTCAGCGAGTCCTTGTAATAGTACTGTCCGGTGCCACTCACAGGAACACCATCAACGAAGTTGGCCGGCTGTCCTCCGATGCCGCCGAGTGTCGATTCATAATTGGTCATTCCGGCTTGCAGGGCGGCCAGCACATTTGCCAGCCCCCAGCCTCGGGTGGTGTGCAGGTGTACGATGTGTTTTTCGGGCCTTTCCACTTTATCGAGGAGCATGCTGAAATAACGGTAAACCCTGTCGGGCGAAGCAGAACCATCATGATCAGCATGTTCAACGTCGGAAGCACCTATTGCAAGCCAGCGCTGGGCAAATTCAACTGCTTTTTCCATTTTGGTGGGGCCCTCAATCGGACAACCCCAGATGGTACTCACCGTGCCATTGACCTTGAGACCGGCATCAAGGGCCTTGGGAATCCACTCTTCAGCCATCCTGAAATATTCATCGATGGTAAGTCCTGAGTTTTTGTACTGGTGCGACTCGCTGGTGCTGACCATCAGCAAGATCCTGTTTGGACCGTATCCCTGTTTGTAAGCCTCGATCGCCCTTTCGATGGCTTTTTCACGAATGGTGATGGCCGTGAGACTGCTGCTTCCCAAAAGATGGGCAACGCGTTTGCTTTTCCTGAGTTTTTTAAACAGCTCGTCGGCATCCTTAAACTGAGGCATGCCCGATGGATTGCCGAAATTAGTTACTTCGATGTGCTTAAAGCCGCAAAGCAACAGCTCTTCAGCAAGCCAAAGCTTGGCTTCTGTAGGGATGAATTTTTCTTCGTGCTGAAATCCATCACGCACGGTGATGTCGCCTATGACTACTTTCTTGGGATAATTCATGGAATATGTGGTCTTCGTTTAACTGTTGTATTTGTTGTGAATCGCGTGCATCAAAACATTGCGCTAAAATATGCAGAATAGTGCATTTATGCAAACCTACTGATTTTGTGACAAAAATGCAATAATTTAAATAGCTTTTTTGATTTTTGTTTCTCCATTTGATACCAACTGTAAACCATACACAAGAAATTGTTTAACTTTACAACCGACCAATCAGTTTTTTTGCATCCATGAACAGGCAATGGCTTGTTTGATTGGCTGTTAGATGAAGTAAACAACAAAATTGAATACAATTGTATACCCTTAAAACCAAGATCGACACCAAATCGGATGAGTTCCGGCAAAACCGGAAAGCGTTCATGTCACTGATGGACCAACACAGGGGCCTCATGAAGGAAGTGACAAAGGGAGGCACAGCATCGGCCATTGCCCGGCATATTGAGCGTGGAAAACTGCTGGCCCGTGAACGGATAAACCTGCTCATCGATCCCAACACCCCTTTTTTGGAGCTATCGTCCCTTGCCGCTTACAACCTCTACGACAACGGCTTTCCATCGGCAGGCATCGTCACCGGCATTGGGGTCATTCATGGCCGTGAAACTGTGATCATTGCCAATGATGCCACCGTGAAAGGGGGCACCTATATGCAGTACACGATCAAAAAACACCTGCGTGCCCAGGAAATCGCCATGGAGAACGACCTGCCCTGTATTTATATGGTCGATTCCGGTGGTGCTTTTCTCCCCGAGCAGGATACGGTATTTCCCGACAGGGATCATTTCGGCCGGTTTTTTTATAACCAGGCCCGCATGTCGGCCATGGGACTGCCGCAGATCGCAATGGTGATGGGTTCATGCACAGCCGGGGGCGCATATGTGCCGGCCATGAGCGACGAAACCATCATTGTCCGAAACCAGGGCACCATTTTCCTTGGAGGCCCGCCACTGGTGAAAGCCGCCACAGGCGAAGAAGTGACTGCTGAAGAACTGGGCGGAGCAGATGTGCATACCGCCATCTCCGGCGTAGCTGATCATATGGCTGAAAATGACGCTCATGCCATTCAAATCTGCAGAAACATATTCGAAAACCTGAAACCCCGTTTCAGGCAGGAACTCGAACTCAGAACACCAGCCGAACCATTGTATGATCCCACTGAACTGTATGGCATCGCCCCTGTCGATCTGCGTAAGCTTATCGACCCGCGTGAGATCATCATGCGCATGGTTGACGGCAGCCAGTTTCAGGAATTCAAAGCCCGGTATGCAACAACGGTAGTCACTGGCTTTGCCTACATCATGGGCTTCCCCGTGGGAATCATTGCTAATTTTGGTGTGCTGTTTTCTGAGTCGGCCCTTAAGGTTACCCATTTCATCGAACTGTGTACCTCACGCAATATTCCGCTTGTTTTTCTGCAAAACATCACCGGATTTATGGTCGGCAAGGACTTTGAACGTGGCGGTATCGCCAAGGACGGAGCCAAAATGGTGCACGCTGTGTCGAATGCAAACGTGCCAAAGTTCACCGTAATATTTGGCGGATCGTTCGGCGCCGGAAATTACGGCATGGCCGGAAGGGCCTTTGGACCGAGGTTACTCTTTATGTGGCCCAATGCAAAAATATCGGTTATGGGCGGCGAACAGGCTGCCAATGTGCTGGTGACAGTGAAGCAGGATCAATACAGGGAAAAAGGACAGGAAATGCCTGCCGAAGAAATCGAAAAACTGCGTAATACTATACTGGCCAAGTATGAGCGTGAAGGTTCGGCGTATTACAGCACAGCAAGACTCTGGGACGATGGGATTATCGATCCGGTGGATACCCGCAAAATCTTAGCCATGGGGATTGCTTCCTCAATTAATAAACCTTTCCCACCACAGCAATATGGTGTTTTCAGAATGTAAATCGCATGAACCAACCAACAACCATACAAATCATTACGCAGGCAAAAGTTGCCACCATTTGGCTCAACCGTCCTGAAAAACACAATGCGCTGAATGCCCTTATGATCAATGAGCTCACTCAGGCTTTTGAGCAGTTATCAGCCGAAGAAAACATCAGGCTGATTATCCTCAGGGGCAGGGGAAAATCTTTTTGTGCCGGTGCCGACTTGCATTATATGCAGGAAATTGCTGCCTTCGGCCACGAAGAAAATTATGACGACGCTGTAAGGCTGGCTTCATTGTTCGAACGTATTTACACCTGTCCCAAGCCGGTAATGGCTGTGGTGCACGGCGCTGCATACGGCGGAGCCAACGGTTTGTCGGCAGCCTGCGACCTGGTGATTGCTGAAACTAATACGGTATTTGCCTTCAGCGAGGTAAAGATTGGCATCACACCGGCCACCATTTCGCCTTATGTAATCAGAAGGTGTGGCGAAGCTGCTGCGCGCGAGCTTATGCTAACGGGCAGAAAGTTTACCGCCAGGGAAGCGGAACGTTTCATGCTTTCGAACAGGACCGTGAACGAGGAAAGCCTCGAACTGGAAATTGAGGCCTATACCAACCATTTTACCACAAGCGGACCTCAGGCTGTTGCCCAGTGCAAGAAACTCATCCAAGTGGTTTCATCAGCCGCCAAAAATACCAGCGAACTAATGCGGTTTACAGCCAACCTGATTGCGTCGCAACGGGCCTCTGACGAGGGACAGGAAGGGATTTCCTCATTTTTTGACAAAAGAAAACCAAACTGGGTGAAGAAACCATGACAACGCACCGCATCAAAAAGGTACTGATCGCCAACAGGGGCGAAATTGCCATGCGCATTATGCGCAGCCTTCGGAAAATGAACATTGAGGCGGTGGCCATCTATGCCGAAGCAGATAAGTATTCGTTACATGCTGTCAGTGCCGATGAAGCCTGGTCGCTTGGTTCAGGTGAGCTGAGTGACACTTACCTGAATGTGCAGAAAATTGTGAGTATTGCCCGACAGGCGAAAGCAGATGCCATACATCCCGGATACGGCTTTCTTTCTGAAAACCCGGTGCTTGTTGAAGCCTGTAACCAGCATAACATCATTTTCATCGGCCCTGATGTCCGCTCAATGGAGCTCATGGGCAACAAAATTTCAGCCCGTGAATATGCTGTTAAAAGCGGGTTGCCGGTGACCAAAGGACTTACAGGCACCACAGCAGAAATCCTTGAAAGTGCTGGCGAAATGCCTTTCCCGGTGCTGGTGAAGGCAGCTGCTGGTGGTGGTGGTAAGGGAATGCGCATCGTAAACGACCGTGATGCCCTGGCTTCGGTGCTCGAGACAACATCACGCGAGGCTAAAAATTATTTTGGCGATGGCACGGTCTACCTGGAACAATTCATCGAAGAACCACGCCATATTGAAGTGCAGATATTGGGCGACAAGCATGGCAATGTGATCCACCTCTTCGAAAGGGAATGCTCGATTCAACGGAGGTATCAGAAAATAATCGAGGAATCACCTTCACCCACACTTACGCCAGAAGTACGTGCACAAATGGGTGCCGCAGCAGTGAAAATCTGCACCGATATCGGTTATCAAAGCGCTGGCACCATCGAATTCCTTGTCGATAAAAACCTGCGGTTTTACTTCCTCGAAATGAATACCCGCATCCAGGTGGAACATCCTGTTACAGAGATGGTAACAGGAATTGACCTGGTGGAAGAACAAATTTACATTGCCGGTGGTCTTCCACTCCGCATCAGTCAGGATGAGGTGAAGCAGAGCGGCCACGCCATCGAGTGCCGGATCTATGCCGAAGATCCATCAAACAACTTCTTGCCCTCGCCGGGAAAGATGACACTGTACCATGAACCCTCTTTTGAGCATTTGCGCATCGACAGCGCTATGCGACAAGCTACAGAGGTGTTCAGCTTTTACGATCCCATGATCAGCAAGCTCATTGCCTGGGGCAATACCCGCGAAGAATCGATCTTGCTGGCGATCAGGTCGCTCGAAAAATATGTGATCCACGGGATAAAGACCAATATCTCCTACCTGAGGCAGTTGCTGCAGCATCCCAATTTTGCGGCAAACACAATAAGCACGCGTTTTTGCGATGCGCACACCACCGAGCTCATCGACCTTGCCGCTGCAGAAAAAAACCAGATGAACCCGCTTTTGCCAGTGACGGCATTTGTGCTTTTTAACCTGAACAAATCACGCCTTACCGGTACCTCGAATTTGTGGGAAGAAATCGGTTATTGGCGTCACACCATGGCGTTCAAGGTCAGCACCGCGCAGCAACAAATCCCTGTTGAGCCTGAAACGACAGCAGCCGGATCGTTTCAGGGCCTGATCAATAATCAGCCTGTTGATGCTTCGTTACGGAGTTTTGCTGACGGACACCTTAGCCTCGTTAGCAACAATATGGTCACTGAATTTTATCTTTCAGAAAATGAAGAAGGCGATACCATTGTTAGCCACAAGGGAGTCCTTTTTACCATGCGCAGGAACGACCAGCTAAATGAATCGGTTGATTATGCCCAGACCGATCATGGCGATGAAGCCGGAAACCTGTTTGCGCCTATGCCCGGAAAAGTCATTAAGGTAAATGTAAAGCAAGGCGATCAGGTCGTGCGCGGGACAATTCTCATGGTGGTGGAAGCCATGAAGATGGAAAACAACATTGTCGCACCCGCTCCGGCACTTGTCGAAAAAGTGAATGTGAGGGAAGGAGATATGGTCGATACAAAAACACAACTAATCCATTTGATTCAAAACGAATAAACAACACACCATGAATTTTGATTTGTCGCAAGAACATGAACTTATCCGGCAAACCGTAAGGGAGTTCGCCGAAAGGGAAATTAAGCCAGTTGCCCAGGAACTTGATGAAAAAGCGGAATTTTCGCCAGCCCTGACAAAGCGCATGGGTGAACTCGGATTGTTTGGCATGTATCTGCCTGAAAAATATGGCGGACAAGGCCTGGATACCTTATCGTATATTATTGCTGTTGAAGAACTTGCGCGTGTAGATGGGTCTCAGGCAGCTACACTCGCGGCGCATAATTCGCTTGGGATTGGCCCGCTGTATTATTTTGGAACAGAGGAACAAAAGAAAGAATTGCTGCCAAAGCTCTGCACCGGTGAAGCCTTGTGGAGCTTTGGGTTGACAGAACCAGGCGCCGGCTCCGACTCACGGGGTTCGAAAACTACCGCCGAAAAAGTGGGCGACGAATGGGTCATCAACGGTTCCAAAATTTTTATTACAAACGGGGCTTCCGACCTAAACATAGGTTGCACAGTGCAGGCAGTTTCGGCCAATACCGATGGCAAGAAACAATTCACAACCATCATTGTTGGCAGCCAAACACCTGGTTTCAAGCGGATGTCGATGCACAACAAAATGATGTGGCGTGCTTCGGATACAGCCGAACTTTTTTTCGATGACTGCCGTGTGCCTGCCGAAAACACCCTGGGCAAAGTGGGTGAAGGCTCCAAAATCATGCTGACAACGCTCGACGCTGGGAGGCTCTCGATTGCCGCCATGGGGCTGGGTGCTGCGCAGGGTGCCTATGAGCTGGCTTTGGCCTATGCCCTCGAACGCAAGCAGTTCGGGCAACCCATTGCCAAATTCCAGATCAATGCCTTTAAGCTTGCTGATATGGCCATGAAAATTGAGCTTGCGCGCAACCTGCTATACAAGGCTTGCTGGCTTAAAGACGAAGGCAGGCCGTTCGGCATGGAATCGGCGATGGCCAAACTTTATTGTTCTGAAATTGCCCGGGAGGTAGCCGACGAAGCCGTGCAGATTCATGGCGGTTATGGCCTGATGAAAGACTATGCCGTTGAGCGATTTTACCGCGATCAGCGACTGCTGCAGATTGGCGAAGGCACCTCTGAAATTCAACGTCTTGTAATCTCACGTTTTATTGGATGCTAAAAATCGAGATTAAATGACAGACCAGCAACCCACACGCGAATACACAAACGGCGAAATCACCGTTGTGTGGAAGCAACATCAGTGCATTCACTCTGCTGTTTGTTTCCGCAGCCTGCCGCTGGTGTTTAACCCCACACAGCGCCCATGGGTAAGCATTCATGGCGCTTCAACCGAAGCAATATGCAGCACCATCGACCGTTGCCCGTCAGGAGCACTTTCATACCGCATGGAAAAAGAGGAGGAAGCCACTGAAATGCCGGCACCTTCAGTGAAAATTCAGGTTGTGCCCGATGGACCGTTAATGGTCACCGGAAGCGTGCTGCTCACCGACCATCATGGTCGACAGGAAATAAAAACGAATTTGTTTACCTTATGCCGTTGCGGGGCCTCGCTGAAAAGACCTTATTGCGATGGTTCGCACCATACAGCTGGATTTAAAGATTAACATTAACACAGTATACCATGAATAAAGTTGTCAATAATGCCACCGAGGCCATACGCGGTATCAACAGTCACATGACACTGATGCTGGGGGGATTCGGTCTTTGCGGTATCCCGGAAAACTGTATTGCCGCACTTGTGGCAAGCGAAGTAACAGGCTTAACCTGCATATCAAACAATGCCGGAGTGGATGATTTCGGATTAGGCCTCTTGCTGAAAAAACACCAGATAAAAAAAATGATTTCTTCCTATGTGGGAGAAAATGCTGAATTTGAACGTCAGCTGCTCAGTGGCGAACTTGAGGTCGACCTGATTCCACAAGGCACGCTGGCCGAACGTTGCAGGGCAGGAGGCGCAGGCATCCCGGCATTTTATGTTCCGGCCGGATATGGCACCGAAGTAGCCAATGGCAAAGAAATCCGTGAATTCAACGGAAAGATGTACCTGCTCGAGCATGCACTTACAGCCGACTTTGCTATCGTGAAGGCATGGAAAGGCGATACGGCCGGTAACCTGGTTTTCAGGTACACAGCCAATAATTTTAACCAGGCCATGGCTATGGCAGGTAAAATCACCATTGCCGAAGTGGAGGAATTGGTCCCGGCGGGAACGCTTGATCCCAATCACATCCACATACCCGGAATTTTTGTTCAACGGATTTTCCAGGCCACTGATCTCGAAAAACGGATCGAGTTTGTAACCACACGCGCTTAACCCTAACACATTGAAATTATGCCTCTTGATAAAAACGGAATAGCCAAACGCATCGCCCTCGAACTCGAGGACGGATATTATGTCAATCTTGGCATCGGAATACCTACACTGGTGGCCAATTTCATCCCCGAAGGGGTGGAGGTTGTGCTGCAATCGGAAAACGGATTGCTCGGCATCGGACCTTTCCCGCATAAGGGTGATGAAGATGCTGACCTGATCAATGCCGGGAAACAAACCATTACTTACACCAGCGGAGCGGCCTTTTTTGATTCATCAACCAGCTTTGCCATGATCCGTGGCGGACATATTGACCTGACGGTACTCGGAGCTTTTGAAGTTTCGGAACAAGGCGACATTTCGAGCTGGAAAATTCCCGGGAAAATGGTCAAGGGAATGGGCGGTGCCATGGACCTGGTAGCCAGCGCACGCAACATCATTGTGGCCATGACGCATACTGACCCAAAGGGAAATTCGAAGCTGCTGAAAAAATGCACCTTGCCACTGACGGGCGTTGGATGTGTGAAGAAGATCGTGACAGATCTGGCTGTGCTGGATGTAACCAGCGATGGTTTCAGGCTCATCGAAAGGGCTCCCGGTGTCAGTGTTGAAGAAATTGTGGCCAAAACTGCCGGAAAACTCATTGTTGAGGGAGATATTCCTGAGATGCAGCTTTAATTGCCCGTTTCTTCGATCGGACCAGCATAGCGGATGGATACGGATGACTGGGGTGCCATATCGAACCAGAAAATCCACTCATCGCCCGACTTCCTGCTCATTGGCCTTTGGCCGTTAACCCAAACATCCTTATGCAAGGTCGCCATGCTGACACCACTGATGGCTTCTGAGGAAGGATTGTGCAAAACAATGGTTTGAGCATCCTGAATCCGGAAAGTAATGTGTTGAATAGCAAGGGTGTAATTCATCAGTTCGCCTATCGTCAATGGCAGGAGTTTACCACTGTCGCGCAAGGCTGCAATGCGCCGGAGTGCACTGTTAAAACCGGGTTCTGCCACAACACGGCCTTCCTGATCATAGGTCCAGAAGCCCTTTTCTGGGTTTACCCAGGCCGGATACACATGGTTTATCCAGATGCTGCGGTGATTGATTAGCGAGCCTAGTCGCGACGGGCTGAAATAAAAGTCCCACAGCCTTTCTTCAGGAACCTCCAGGGTGCCGGTGGTGTGCCAGCTGAACAGCTTTTCATGGCCCGGAATTTTACTGATAAGCGGGAGCGGAAAAGCCTGTCCAAAGCCCGGGTACGGAATCATCAGGTTGCCTTCGAATGCCCAGTCAGCATAAGGATGAAACTCCTCAACGTAGGGATTCCACAGGTATTTTATTCCGGTTTTCAACCAGTCTTTGGCTGCATAATGGGCTGATTTATAGTCGAGTCCATCGCAAACCATGTCTTCGCGGTTATTCTGTGGTTTGTTGTAGTATCCATGGTCAATCCACACCGGTGAACCAAAGTTCGCCTGCATAAAAACCAGGGCTTCATTCAGGTTTTTGTGCGTTGTTGTGTATTGTTCAGGCGTGTGCAAGCAAATTTCATGACCTTTTGACTGAAGCTGTTTGAGAAAGCCGAAAAATGCAGTATCTGTCATGATGGTTGCATGCGGTCCGTCAAACAATCCGACGCTAATGGCCTGATTACTGACCTGATCGGGGTTGTTGTAGAACACACTTTTGGTGACCGGAATGCCGTATTTTACAAAGCCTCCTGTGGATGCTCCGGCTTGGGTAATCTGCTCTGAACCAAAATTTACGGCACGCTGCGTACGGAGGTCAGCCCAATCGGCGTGTTCTGTCCATACAATGCCGGCTTCGAAACCATTCGGAAGTCGGGTAAAGCAAGCAATGTCGGGAGTTTGCACTCCGGCATACAATACAAATTCACCACGGATGCGTTGCCTGGTGCGATAGCGCTTGGCCGAAACATCTACAAAATAGTCGGAGGAATCTTTCGAAGGCGGGTAATGCAGCAGGGGATGGTCTGTCGCATAATCGAGGTTAAAGGCAATGAGTTTTTCGGAAAGTTTGGCCTGAACCGATGAAATGTTATCGGGGTGATACACCAGCAGACTGCGATCCGACTCACCAATGCGGATGCCTCCCTGCCCGAGATAATACTCGTCAGCAAACCTGTTGCGGAGGGCAAAACCCTCGGGAGTATACATTTCACTTAGGTTGTCGAGGTAGCCCAACATCAGGCTGTGCCGGTGAATGGGCGTATGTTGCCTGGGTTTGCAAACAAACGAAAGGTGAAGCTCACCACCTTGGTGATCTGCCTCAATGGTCATGCGCGTTATAAACAGCTGGTTGTCGTTGCGGAGGATAAGACGGCTCAGGGTTTTTCGGACCTGCCTCCGTTCGATGGTCCAGTTTGCACCCTCAAACAATGTGCTGTCAGCAGTCATCGTCTGAATTGTCAAAGGTTTTGACATGGCTTCTCCATTGCGATCGGCAAGCAACAGCAATTTCCCTTCGGGATAATAATGCAATTGAACATTGTCGCGTTCCAACAACACCACAGGGTTTCCGCGAACTTCAGAAAATGATACTGGGGGAACATAGGAAGGTGTAGCCAGCGGGCTTAAGCCAATGGAAATCTGGTCGGCATCCCATGTTTCGGCTTGCCTGTTCCAGAGATAAACGGACAGTTTGCTGTTAACCAGCATATCGGCAGGCAATTTCAAGCTGGCTGAAACATGAAACCATTGGCCGGGTGTATTTGCGAAATCACCCAATCGCGTGCCCTGCCAGCAAAGCAGGCTGTCGTCACGCAAAACACTGACCACCAGCAATGCTCCCGGATGGCTGGCGGAGGTCCTGAAAGTTCCACTTACCTCAAGCAATTGGTTGTGAAGTGAAACCGAATCGTGAAAAGGGAAACCAACATTGAACGCGTATTCCTGGTGCTTTCCCACATGACCGATATGTGTGCCCCTGAAGGAAGTGCTATCCTGCATGGTGCCAGTCATCTGCCAAAGGCTGGCATCCTCATCGGGTTCGAACCCGTAATGCAATGTTTGGGCGAAAGCGCCAACAGGAGCACACAGGCCAACACACAGTATGAACAGCAATAATGTGATTTGCCGTTTAGACATATTCTTTCACCTGAACCTCGTTTTTGAGCACACTGATCGCATTCACTGCGTGGGCTTCGAGGTCGTTGACGGTAGGGTAAAGTGCAATTGGTGCCAGTTTGCCGACGCGTTTTTTCACCTGGTCGAGGAACAACTCACTGTTGAAGATGTTGCCAGTGAGGATGATTGCGTCAACTTCGCCTTCCAGGACAGCGTATAAGGAAGCAATTTCCTTGCTCACCTGATAGGCACAGGCCTGTGAAATGAACAGGGCTTTTTCATCGCCGGCGGCAATCATGGCATTGATTTGTGTAATGCTGTCGGTGCCCAGGTAAGCCGAATAGCCCCCTTTTGAATTCAGCATTTCGTGCACTTCCTTTTCAGTATATTTTCCACTGAAACAAAGCTTTACCAGCTGACCGGTGGGCAAGGTGCCTGACCGGGTTATGGAAAATGGTCCGCCGCCATCAAAAGCCTGGTTTACGTCAACAACCAACCCTTTCTGATGGGCGCCTACTGAGATGCCTCCAAGCCCAACGTGGCAAACAATCAGGTTTAACGCTTCATAGGCTTTGTTTACAGATTTTGCATATTTACGTGCAAAAAATTTGTGGCTGAGTGCATGGAAAATGGATTTGCGTACGAACAGCGGATGTCCGGTAATCCTTGCCAGATCCGAGAGCTCATCAACAACCACCGGATCAGCCATATAGGCATCTTTGCCGATCATATTGGCAATATCAAATGCAATCAGCCCGCCGAGGTTGGTTTCGTGCATGCCCATGATGCCGATTTTCAGGTCCTCGACCATTCTTTCGTTTACATGGTAAATGCCTGATTTGAGTGGTTTCACCAAGCCACTGCGGGCCATGATGATTTCGACCTTGTGAACATCAAAATCGTTGCGTGAAAGCTCATTCAGGATGGCATTTCGCCGATATTCAAGCTGATCAGGGATATGCTCAAATTGCGCCAAATCCTCCTCCGGATGCCTGATTGATTTTAGAAACATCGGTTCGGTATTCCTGTAAATGGCAATGCGTGTGGCCCTTTTCTCAGGGTAAATGACCAGTATTTTCTTTTGCAGCATGAGCGGTTGATTTTACTGACAAAGATAAAAAGTTATTGCGAACAGTTGACTGCTTAAGCCTGTGCTTTTCACTGGCTGAAACCGATATAATCCCGGATGCCTTATCGAGGGGTTTTATTTTACAGGCGAAATGCACACAGTCGCCTAAAAATACAGGTAGCATATGGCAACAGAAGCGCAGATGTAACTTGCAAATTCGACGGAAAGTATTATTTTTGCCGCATAATGTTAATAAATTCACAAATAATTTTATCACCCAATAAATCAGCATAGTATGAGAATTACCAAACTTGATCAGATGTTCGAGGTCTTGAAATCGAGTCCAAAGAAACGCCTTGTTGCTGCATATGCCAACGATGAACATTCGATAAGCGCCGTGAGCATGGCCATTGACCTTGGCATCGTTGAAGGAACCCTGGTAGGTGATGAACACGAGATCCGCCGCATCTGTGAGGAGCATCGCATCAAGGCAGAGAAGTTTACGATCGTGCATGAAGCCGACGAGATGAAAGCAGCCCTGAAAGCGGTTGAAATCATCAACAAAGGAGAGGGGAACCTGCTGATGAAAGGCCTCGTGAGTACAGACAAATATATGCGGGCCATTCTTGACAAGGAAAATGGACTGATGAACAAGGGAGCTGTATTGAGCCATGTCACTGTAATGGAAAATCCCAATTACCATAAGTTGCTAATTGTTGGTGATGTAGCCATTTTGCCGGCTCCAGAGCTTCCAGAGAAAATAGCCATTACCAACTACCTGATCAATACCGCTCACGCCCTGGGCATTGAAAAGCCAAAAGTCGCACTGATCGCTGCTTCTGAGCAGGTTTCAGTAAAGATTCAGGCCAGTGTGGATGCCTCAGTCATTTCGAAGATGGCCGACCGTGGACAGATCAAAGGCGCCTGGGTCGACGGTCCGCTGGCGCTCGACGTAGCCATTGACAAGGAAAGTGCAGAAATCAAGAAAGTGGGCGGACATGTTGCCGGTGATGCCGATTGTCTGGTGTTTCCGAACATTGAATCGGGCAATGTGTTTTATAAAGCAAACACAAAACTTGCCAACGGAGAACAAGGAGCCATCGTTGTCGGAGCCAAAGTTCCGGCAGTATTATCTTCGAGGGGCGACAGTACGAAAACGAAACTATATTCCATTGCACTGGCAGCATTAACCACCCGCTAGTCGCAGGAAACACAATATACATGGACCAACCGGAAGAAGTACGTATTTTAACGATCAACCCAGGATCAACCTCAACAAAATTCGCTGTTTTTGTAGGGACTGATCCTGTGTTTATTAAAACCATCAGGCACAGCAGTGAGGAGTTAGCGCCTTACGAAAAAATCACTGATCAGTTTCAGTTTCGCAAAGAGCTGATCCTGACTCAGCTGAAACAGGCCGATATCAATCTTAGCGAAATAAGGGCTGTTGTGGGCCGGGGAGGGTTGCTCAAACCAATTGAGTCGGGTGTGTATGCCGTGAATCAGGCCATGATGAACGACCTGCGCAATAGTCCGCTTGGCGAACATGCCAGCAACCTGGGTGGGTTGATTGCTTACGACATTGCATTGTCATTGCCTGACGCACAGGCGTTTATTGCCAATCCTGTTGTTGTCGATGAATTGGATGAAATTGCCCGAATTTCAGGACATCCGTTATTGCCCCGTATTTCGATCTTCCATGCGCTTAACCAGAAAGCCGTCGCGCGACAGCATGCCAGGTCAATTATGCGGCGTTACGAAGATCTGAATCTAATTGTGGTGCACCTTGGTGGCGGAATCACCGTGGGTGCGCACAAACAAGGCAGGGTGGTTGATGTGAATCAGGGACTTGATGGCGATGGTCCTTTCTCACCCGAAAGAACCGGAAGTCTTCCGGTAGGAGAACTTGTAAGACTATGTTTTACAGGAAAGTACACCCAAAAGGAAATCCTTAAAATGATCAAGGGAGAAGGCGGATTGGTTGCCTATCTGGGCACCAACAGTGCCTATGAAGTGGAACAAAAGGTGCAACAAGGTGATAAATATGCCGAATTGATCTATAATGCGATGGCTTATCAGGTGGCAAAAGAAATCGGTGCCATGGCCACTGTGTTGAAGTTTCAGGTGGACGGCATCCTCATCACCGGTGGTATTGCTCACGACAAATACTTTGTAAATCAGGTCATCGAGCGGGTGCATAAAATTGCCCCGGTGCACGTTTATCCGGGAGAGGATGAATTAAAGGCATTGGCGATGAACGGATTACGTGTTCTTACAGGCGAAACCACCCCAAAAATTTACGCCTGATCCCATACTCTTTGTCGCTGAATAAGGATCGCAATCAGCATCTTTTTTCAAGAAAAACGGGTATTCAACCCCTGTGCATGCAACTCTTTGGTTATCTAGGTTGTCAGGATAAATGTGTTTGAAAAATTTCAAAAATGATTAGGGTAAAAAAAAATCGCTAATTTTATCACGTTTTTCAATCAATCACATTTATTTAAACCTGATTTTCATGAAAAAAACCCTTACCATTTTATTGCTTGCCTTGTTGGCAATAACAGTAGTTGGTGTTAATTGGTTAATCGGCGACGACACAAAGTCGGAGCGTGATCGCAGAAATATGGTCGATACCAGAATTGACAACAATGGTTATTATCAGCGTATGGCCGAGAAAGGACTATATACCTTAAATCCGGAAGTAAAAGTGGCCCCGGCTGTTTTTACCGGAAGCAAGATTAAAGCCTTTTCTGTTGTTACTGAAGACTCTCCAGACGTACCGGTGACAGAAATTAACTCAACCCAAAGCGAAAACTCAGTTTTCGTAAACCCCAATGACCCTGAAAACGTCCTGAACTCAAACAACTCAACCCAAAACCCTGTTGGGAACTTATACGGTGCAAATGATTTTCATGCATTCGATGGTGGGTTAACCTGGGAAGGTCAGGTTGAAGGTGCCGGCGGATCCAATTCAGGTGACCCGGCGGTTGCTATTGGCCTGAACGGACGTTGGTATGTGAATTATATCTCAAATCCTGGCGGACAAGGGGTTGCATTCACTGATAACAATGGCCAGACATGGACAACAAAAACCATTGCTCCGAATCCGGGACAACTGGCCGACAAGAACCACTTCTGGATCGACAACAGCCTAACAAGCCCTTACGAAGGAAACCTGTATAACCTGTGGACTGATTTCGGCGGAACCAATGACCTGGAAATCGTTGCTTCGCGCTCAACCGATGACGGAAACACCTGGAGCACCCGTGTAAGCATCAGCAATGCTGTGAATGCCGGAAGTCATAACCAGGGTGTGAACATCAACAGTGGCCCTAATGGCGAAGTGTATGCCGCCTGGGCAATTTATGACGGATGGCCAACAGACGAATCAGCCATTGGGTTTGCCAAATCGCTCGATGGTGGTGCCACATGGCAGCCCGCAAGCCGGATCATTTCGAACATCCGTGGTATCAGAACATCTGAAACGGGCAAAAACATGCGCGTGAACTCATTCCCTGTAATGACTGTTGATATATCGAACGGACCCAATGCAGGAACCATTTATATTGTCTGGTCAAACATCGGAACACCTGGTGTGAATACTGCTGTCAGTACAGACGTATATATCATTAAATCAAGCGATCAGGGCGCTACCTGGTCGAGCCCGGTCAGGGTAAACCAGGATCCTTTCGGACAGGGAAAAGAACACTACTTGCCCTGGATTACCTGCGATCCTGAAAATGGAATCTTGAGTGCAATATTCTACGACGACCGCAATGTGACATCATCACAATGCGAGGTTTTCTGTGCCAACAGCGATGATGGCGGTGAAACCTGGGAAGACTTTAAGGTATCCGATGTAGCCTTTACTCCTTCACCGATTCCTGGTCTGGCTGGTGGATACATGGGCGACTACCTTGGAATTAGTGCCCGAGGAGGCAAGGTTTATCCGGTTTGGCCTGATAACCGCAGTGGACACATCATGAGCTATTGCTCACCTTACGAAACCAATCCGCTCAACCGTCCGACAAACCTTGTAGGCGTTGTTGAATTTGAATCGGGTCAGACAAACCTCGACTGGACCTATGAGGCTGGTCCCGGATTCATTCACTTCAACCTGTATCGCGATAATGAAATTATCGCTGTTCCTACATCCAATACCTATATTGATCAGTTACCTGATTATGGCATGTATAGCTACAAGGTTACCGCAGTGTATGAAGGCGACCTCGAAAGCGGTGCCACAACAACCGGCGTTCAGTGGGGTGATGCACAAATAGCCTCTGATCCGCTCACCGTTTATCAGATGTTAATGCCCGATTCAACAGCAAGCCAATACCTGATCATCTCAAATGTTGGCCAATTGGAAATGAGTTATGATGTGCACTCACAGATCATCACGACAAAAGAGCAGAATGTATACTGCGATGCAGCCGGCGGTGGCGATGAATATATTTCACGTGTAACTTTTGGCGCCGTCGACAATGCTACTGCCAGCAACAGTTATGGTGATTATACCAGCATGGTTGAAAACGTGATGGGTAGTCAGCCACTCGAAGTGGTCATTGAAAATGGCAATCCATATGCAGCCGACCAGGTCGGTGTTTGGGTCGACTGGGATCAGGATGGTGTATTTAACGATGAAGCTGTTGTTGTTTCAGGCACACCCGGCATGGGACCTTACACAGCTTCAATTATCGCTCCATCGACAGCAAGCCCTGGCCTGACCCGAATGAGAATCAGGCTGACCTACACCGGCGAGGTTGCTCCTTGCGGAACAACAACTTATGGTGAAGTGGAAGATTATTCACTGTATATTGTCAGCTGGTTAAGCTATAGCCCATCCTTTGGTGTGGTTGCTCCAGGCGAAACCGATACCATCACCCTTGGTTTTGATGCCAGAGACCTGGAAACCGGCGATTATTATGCCAACATCTTTATCAACAGCAACGACCCTGACAATGGTGAAGTGGTATTGCCCATTCATATGCGCGTAACCGACCTGCAGATTGTTTCTTATGCCGACACAACCAGTGTTTGCTTCGAAAATCCTGTCCAGCTTACCACTGAAGTAGCAGGTGGTTCAGGCGAATATACCTTTATGTGGAAAAACCAGGCCGAAGACATCATCTCGACAGAGCAAAACCCAATTATACTGCCCACAATGTCGGATGTGTTTACAGCCTATGCTTCTGATGGCATTGACACCATCGCTGCCGAAGGAATTGCAGTAACCGTTTACGATTTGCCTGTGGTTGATCTTGGCATTGATACCGAAATCTGCGGAGGCGAAACACAGTTGCTTAATGCCGGAAATGAAGGCGCAAGCTTCCTTTGGTCCACGGGTGAAACAACCCAGACCATCATTGTCGATTCTGTTGGCTTTGGCTATGGCATTCGCGAAATTACTGTGGCCGTTACCAATTCAACCAATTGTGTGGCCATGGATACCGTAAAGGTTAATTTCCTCGATTGCACCAGCATCAACGAACAACTCAGCCTGAAAGTGGATGTTTATCCAAACCCGGGCAATGGCTTGTTTAACCTGCAACTGTCCGGTTCAACCGTACAGAAAGTCAATTTGACGGTTATGAACGCCGGTGGCACTGTGGTTTATTCAGCCAATGCCATTCAGGTGAACGGAAACCAGAAAATTCAGATTGATCTGAGCCGTCAGCCTGCTGGTGTTTACAGCCTGATCATCGATGGCAAACAACGCATAAGCCGCAAACTTATCATACAATAAACTTAATTCGAAATTAATATTAACCAAAACTGAATCTGAAATGAAAAAAGTCGCTTTAGTTTTTTTGCTTGTACTGACAACAGTATTTGTCAGGGCACAGCAAATACCCCGTGAGATGGTGCTTGTTGAAATAGGAACAGGTACCTGGTGTACATATTGCCCCGGCGCTGCTATGGGTGCCGATGACCTGATCGAGAACGGCCACCCTGTGGCAATTATCGAAAACCACAATGGTGATCCTTATGCCAATGCATATTCCAATGCAAGGAATTCGTTCTACAACATTACCGGATACCCAACTGCTTATTTTGACGGAGGAAATGCATCTGTAGGTGGTAGCCATTCACAAAGCATGTACAGCACCTATCTGCCAAGGGTGAATGCCCGATTGGCCGTGCCAACTTCATTCAGAATCAACATTTTCGGCACAAATACCGGTAATGTGTACAATGTGAAGGTAAGGATTGAAAAAGTGGCCGACTACAGTGGCAGCATTGTTGTGCACCTTGCCCTTACCGAATCTGAAATTATGGTAAACTGGCAGGGCCAGGATCACCTGAATTTTGTAAATCGCCTGATGGTTCCAAATCAGAATGGTACACCAATTACGATTACAACCGGACAGACAATGGATGTTGACCTGACCTTTACCTTTAATAACAGCTGGGTAGCTGAACATTGCGAACTGGTTGCCTGGGCTCAGAACAACGCTACCAAAGAAGTCGTTCACAGCAACAAGGTTGCACTGCTCGAACTCGATCCGGGTCAGCCTACTTTCCTGTCTGACTTTACATCAAACAAAACTGACCTGTGTCAGCCCGGAACAGTAAAATTCTACAACAACTCGATTGGTAATCCTACAAGTTTCGACTGGCAGTTCCCTGGCGGAAACCCGGCCACATCGAACCTCGAAAACCCGATTATCTATTACAGCGCTGTTGGCGAATATGACGTTACCCTGACCATTTCTGATGGAGTGAATACATCAACTACCTCAAAAGAAAAATACATCGGCGTACACAATGCACCCGAAGTATTGTTTGGCGAAGTGCCTGTTCAGTGTATTTTCTGGGATCCTTATCAGTTAACCGAAGGCATTCCGGCTGGAGGAACCTACTCAGGAACTGGTGTAGTTGACGGCTATTTCGATCCAAGTGTTGCCGGCGCAGGTCAGCACACAATCACCTATGATTATACTGATGAGTTTGGTTGCAGCAATTCAGCTACCCAAATGATCAGTGTGGATAATTGTACAGCAATCAAGGAACAGCTTGAAGGTGTTTCGGTTTCTTTATTCCCCAACCCAAGTAATGGTAAGTTCATTGTTGAACTCAACGGCAAAAACACCAACGGCATAAGCATGCGTGTTGTGAACAACCTGGGTAAGGTCGTTTTCGAAAACAACCAGATCAATGTTGTTGGCGATTATCACCAGGAAATTGACCTCAGTGGTATGGCCGAAGGCGTCTACTTCGTACAACTCGAATCAAACGGTAAAACCCTCAGCAAGAAAATTGTTGTAAGGTTCTAATCCAATTTTGATACTTTGCTAAAACCCGGTTTCGCAAGTAGCCGGGTTTTTGCTTTTTCCTGACTGCTGATGCTGCATTGGGCGTGTTGTGAAATCGCTATCTTTGCAAAAAATTTGTTTATGAGTCTGATGTTGAGCGAACAGGAACAGGTGCGCCGGAATTCACTCCAGGAATTGTATCAGTTAGGCATTAACCCTTATCCTCCAGAGGCATATGAGGTCAATGTAACCACCGAAGAAATACACAATCACTTTGTTGCCGGGAGCGAAGCCTTCCAGGCTGTCAGTATTGCCGGACGTATCATGAGCCGCCGGATCATGGGTGCCGCCTCTTTTTGCGAACTGCAGGATGCCAGTGGACGCATCCAGTTGTACGTGAAACGGGATGATATTTGTCCTGGCGAAGATAAGACCTTGTATAATACCGTTTTCAAACGCTTGCTCGACATCGGCGATATCATTGGTGTAACAGGCTATGTGTTTGTTACCCAGATGGGTGAAATTTCCATACACGTCACTTCAATGACCGTATTGAGCAAATCGCTGCGTCCGCTTCCGATCGTTAAGGAAAAGGATGGTCAGCTGTTTGACGCGTTTACCGATCCTGAGCAACGTTACCGCATGCGCTATGTGGACCTGATTGTGAACGAAGAAGTGAAGAAAACCTTCGTCAAACGCACCCAGGTGATTAATGTGATGCGGAATTTCTTCAATGAAAAGGGATACCTCGAAGTAGAAACACCCATTTTGCAACCCATTCCGGGCGGTGCTGCAGCAAGGCCTTTTATCACCCACCACAACGCCCTCGATATCCCGTTGTACCTGCGCATTGCCAATGAACTTTACTTAAAACGACTGATTGTCGGCGGTTTCGATGGGGTGTATGAATTTTCCCGAGACTTCCGCAACGAAGGCATGGACCGCACACACAATCCCGAATTTACCGTCATGGAGATTTATGTGGCGTATAAGGACTACCTCTGGATGATGGACTTCACCGAAGCCATGCTTGAACGGGTTGTGAACGAGGTCAATGGCAACAGCATTACCGTAATTGATGGCAAAGAGATCAATTTCAAACGCCCATTCAAACGCATCTCCATCCTGGACGCCATCAAAGAGCACACAGGCTTCGATGTGAATGGCATGAATGAGCAACAGCTGATGGAAGTGTGCAAAAAACTGGGTATTGAGACTGACGATACCATGGGTAAAGGCAAGTTGATCGATGAAATTTTTGGTGAAAAATGTGAGCACAAGTATATTCAACCCACCTTTATTACCGATTATCCGGTGGAAATGTCGCCATTGTGCAAAAGACACCGTGCAAATCCAGAATTAACTGAAAGGTTTGAGTTGATGATTAACGGAAAGGAAATTGCCAATGCCTACACCGAACTGAACGACCCGATTGACCAGCGGAAACGCTTCGAAGAGCAAATGAAACTTTCTGAAAGAGGCGATAATGAAGCGATGTTTATTGACCAGGATTTTCTGCGGTCACTTGAATATGGCATGCCGCCGACCTCAGGCATGGGCATTGGTATCGACAGGCTGATCATGCTGCTGACAGGGCAGTCTTCAATACAGGATGTGTTGTTTTTTCCACAAATGCGGCCAGAAAAAATCAGAAAAACAGCTTCTGCCGACGACTTTATACAGTTGGGTATACCGGCCGAATGGGCTGAACATATGGTTGCCGCCGGATATCCGACCATTGACGTGCTGAAAGCCGAAAAGCCTGGCGTGCTGCAGCAAAAGCTCAACGGCTATCGGAAAAAGCAAAAACTCGAAATCGCTGCAGTGCAGCTCGATCAGGCCGAAAGCTGGATTGCCGGCTGAACACTGACCAGCTTTACTGGGCTTGTTTCCGGACCATAAGCAGTGTATTTTGCTTTGGTTAATCATTGCTTACAATGTCGTTTGATTTAGTGAGCTAGGTGCACCCGGACAATGCTGCTGGTAGTTGTATTTAACCAGTTATCCGATTGTGTATTGAAAATGAGCAAAATAAATTCAAGGTTGCAAACATTCCCTTGTTTATAAACTGTTGTAAACTGGCGAAAACGTCTCCATGGAATGATGTAAATTAGCCGGGAGACTATCACTCCAACTTCTGATTATCATGTTTAAATTCACCACCAGCCTGTTTCATGTGCTTGCCCTTAGCTTGTTATGTCTTGTTTTCGCCATACCAAACGTCCAGGCACAGGCAATAAGCTCAACAACCACTGGCGAAGGAGGTAAGTGGCGCATTGGGCTGGGAGTAGGGCCTTCATTGTTTTTTGGTGATGTGAAGCAATACCCGTATTACCCGGTTACCAATTTTGAAAATGAGTGGCGCATTGGTGGGAATGCGCTGCTCGAGCGCGAGCTTTCGCCTGCAGTCAGCCTCAGGGGCCAGGGCCTTTATGCGCAGATGGCAGGAACCCGGCGTCCGTGGAACGTGTATTTCACCTCCGACCTGATCGAATTTAACCTGAATGCCACGATAAACCTCAATAACCTTTTCGGACACAAGCGCAACGACCGCATGATCAATTTTAAGGTGCTTTTTGGCATGGGAATGGCGAATTATAACACTACACTTTATCAGCTGGGAAGCAACAAAGTGCTGGCAAAACGCGGTTTCGGAAATGGCTCCGGCATCGGTGGCCGCACCCTCGAAGGCATCGTACTTGGTGGTTTTGGTGTCGATGTCAGGCTTAATGAGCATTGGTCAGTAAACCTCGAAACGGCAAACAGGATGATTGGCGATGACCTGTTTGATACCTGGAAAAGTAGTTTCCCATTCGATGTGTACAACCAGACCTATATTGGTATTGCTTACCGCTTTGGCCGCTCTTCCTCACGGGTTGGCCGTCTGGCTCCTGAAGATGATGCGCCCGTGAAACCTGTGGTTGAAAGACAAGAGGTACAACATAAGGAAAACCTGGATGTGCTTGAACTTGATTTCAGGGTGTTTCCGGCACAGCCCGATAGCCAGATTGTAAAGAAAGACCTGGCACCAGTTGAAAAGGAAAAGGCTGAAATTGTGCCGGTAATCATACCGGAAAAACCCGCACAGCAAACTGCCAGTGTTGAATACCGCGTGCAGATAAGGGCAAAGTTTGGTAACCAGGTTTCAGTTGCTGAACTGTCCAGGAAATACAAAATACCGGCTGATGAAATCAGGGAAAACCAGCACAATGGCTTTTACATTTACACTGTCGGTGCATTCTCTACATACCAGGAAGCCGCCGATAAGCGCAATAACGTGCGCAATGTGAACGGGGTTTTCGACGCTTTTGTGGTGGCATTTAAAGATGGAAGCCGCCTCGATAAACTACCTTAGCTGCCATTTGTGGTAAATTAATTAATATTGTAGTCGGATTTTATGAAAAACCTTCGACGCACAAGCTATGAATGATGAATTCGATTATAACGAAGAAAGGGACGATCTTCCCAGAAAGACGCTGATCTGGATTATTGTCATTGCGGCAGGACTTGCCCTCTACCTGTCCCAGATTCTTGTGTAAAAAGGCGACTCCTTTACCCATCCTGCACCAAAATATCATTTACAGCTTCACGATTCTTCCTGTGATCACCTGACCAGGTGTCGAAATACGGTACATATATAATCCCGGTGCTAATTCCCGTCCAAAGTCGTCTTCACAATTGAAACGGATCTCATTTGCACCCTTTGCGACAGCAACTTCAACAGCTGCTTTTATTTGTTTCCCGTTGATATTAAAAAGCGCCATGGTCAGCTTCCCGCCGTTTGCCGACTGAATCACAAACACCATCTCATCAGTTACCGGATTCGGATAAACCGCTATTCGGCGAATGGGTTCTATTGGCTTTATGCCCTCGATCAGGCTGCTGTTGATTTCTAAATGGACCACGAAAGCGCCCATATTTGTTTGAATATCAACCGAATCATGGATCATGTATTTTTCATCATCAATGTACTGAACAGGAATATTCAACTCAACGAGAACTTCAAGCGAATCCCCTGCAGGCAATGTATAAGGAAAATCAGGTGGACTTGGTAGCCAGGCATGCATAGGGTCTGTAGTCATTGATTCGATGACCGCAGCATCGTTGCTGTGATTGATAATTTTAAAAGTGTTGGTCAGATTATCAATATAATAAAGGGTATCAGGAGTAACTTCGAGTCCGTTTTGGGTTTGTGGTCCCACTACAAACATATGGGGATCATCGGCACCCATAAATGGATGCGAGGCATGACGCTCAGTTGAATCGACACCAGTCAGGTAATAGTATACCGTGTCACCTTCGGCATAATTTAATATATACGTTTCGTAGTTTTCACCACTTTCATGCATGAGCTGCCTTTGCTGGTATGCACCGTTGTTTATCCGGTAGTGCAGGAGCAATGAATCCTGATAGAGGCCTTCGCCGGCATAAGCCACCACACGGGCGTCAATTGCCGTTGAATCGCTCCAGGCAAGGGTATTCTGGTATGGTCTGTGGTCGATAAACAGCATGCCGATGTCAGCAACTCCGATGGCGCGACAGTGCAACGCATCGGTATTGTACCAGCCATTGTAATAAACACCAATGATCTCGTAGCCCGGCATGGCAGCTTCATACACCGCCAGTGCCTGGTTGTCGTACTGACTCCCGGTAATGGGAACGAAAACCTTGTTGTTTAAAATCAGTGAGTTTGTGTAGGGGGTGTTTGGCGGTGTCCCGGGAGTAAACACCCGGTAAACATGATAAGGATACCCATAAGAACAGTTTTCTGTGGCAAAATAGTTTGCAATGGCCTCGTAATCACCATATCTGTAGTCAGATTGCGACACCTGCCCAATGAGGATTTTATCCGGAGCGAGGTATTTGCCCCAACAGTCAATGTGTTTGATGTAGTCGTCGAGTGGGTCTGCGGTAATATCATATTGACTCAGCCCCAGATATGCTTCCGCTTTTTGTTGAATTTGCGCGTGCGTGAGGTTGGTGTTTTCATCATACACCAGGTCGGTTGAGGCGCCCATTCCCAAGCCATCCACCATTATGTTTCCACCAGTGTGCAGCATATTCATGCCATACAATGAGATACCCAACAGCTCGGCAACAGCCACCGGAACCTCATCATCGCCGGGGCGAGGCCTGTTGTATGGGAAATCGCAAATCCCCGGCTGGTTATTGCCGTCAAACACAAACCATGGGCCGTAATCCCTGGTCCAATAGGTGTCGCTGCCGTTATAGGGAGTAATCAGAAAACTGCAATTCGCCGTATTGACGTTATTGTTCTGGTATAGTTGAAGGGCTTCATTCGCCAGACTTTCGCTGGTTACCCTGGTGATCACTTCAATGTCCTGCGACATTTCAGCAATCAGTGTGTAAGGAATGCCCAGCGGATAACGTATCAGAACAGCCTGCATGGGTTCGAACTCAGCGACCATTCTCACCGGTCCAACAGGTGGAGCCGTTTCCACAAAATCAAGGCCAGTGAGCACAGGCATATGCATCTCTTCCTCAGAGAGGTAATGCAACTTTCGGTAATCCGGTTTTCGTTCATTGTTGTCCTGACCCACCATATGGGTATAAGACAGCGATAAAAGGGCGATGAGTATACACAATTTTTTCATAAGATGTCCGTTTTGCTGATGCCCTGGTTGTTTGGGTATGCAACACAAAGGTAATCAATCAGTGAATTGACCCATCATTTTTATAGTATCTTTGCCCCTGCATTAATTAATAAATTCTTGAATTATGATGCTTTCAATATTGCTTGGAGTAGTAGGCGGATGGCAGGTTCTGGTCATCGTTTTGGTTGTCTTGTTGCTTTTCGGTGGCAGGAAAATTCCGGAATTGATGAAAGGAATCGGTCAGGGTGTGAAGGAATTTAAAGATGGAATCAGCGGAGAAGCACAGAACAAAGAAACGAAGGATAAAGACGCCACAAAATAGGAAATACCTGATTGGCAAGTCGTTGCTTGTTTTTGTTTTTCTTCTCTGTACGCATACAATCTGCCGGTTTATCGGCGGTTATGATGAGATTTGGCCTGGTTTATTAACTTTTAACTGTTAATTGAATCTCGCCTATGGGTTGTTTGGGTAATTCAATTCAATTATTTTTGCCTCAGGCATAAACTTTTTAGCATAGATGAAATTTAAAATCTTTCTTTTACAATCAGTTATACTATTTTTTTCGATAACCGCCTATGCACAATCTGAAGTAGAAGAAGTTTTACCTGATTCAACTTTTCTTGAAGAGGACAGCCTGAATGCTGCCGAGCCTGACACCTCTTTGTTTAGCCTGCAAAGCGGCCTCATCTCCACCGATGATTCACCCATTGTTAAAATGCTCGACAGCTTATACCGCATCAGGTATTTCGACAATAACCAATGGATCAGTGATTCATCAAACTGGAACAAATACGGTTACGACCCGGCCTTTGTGCCCGGTTTTTCCGACTCAGTGTATGCCAGCCGCATTGCTGCGCTTAAACTAGAAACCCCCATCAATCTGGTGTATAACCAGCACGTTAAGTCTTTTATTGAGTTGTATGCCATCAGAAAAAGAGGACTCACGAGCAGAATTCTTGGTTTGTCCTATGTGTATTTCCCGATGTTTGAAGAAATGCTCGATAAATACGACATACCACTCGAGTTGAAGTACCTTGCCGTAATTGAATCAGCCTTAAATCCGACTGCCGGTTCGCGTGCCGGGGCCAAAGGAATGTGGCAGTTTATGTATGGCACAGGAAAGGTGTATAACCTGAAAGTGACTTCTCTTGTCGATGATCGGTTTGATCCTTACAAATCGACCGTTGCAGCCTGTGAACATCTGAGCGACCTCTACGATATTTACCAGGACTGGTTTCTGGTGCTGGCAGCGTATAATTCCGGCGCCGGCAATGTGAACAGGGCGATCCGCCGTGCTGGAGGCGTAAAGGATTATTGGGCAATCTGGCCCTACCTTCCGCGCGAAACCCGGGGTTATGTACCGGCCTTCATCGCGGTAAATTATGTGATGAACTATCCCACTGAACACAACCTTTATCCATTTCATCCGGGAATTATGATGAGCGGGACTGATACCGTGACAGTGAATGACTTGCTTTCATTTGACCAACTGAACGAAATGCTCGGAATACCCATGGAAGACCTGCGGTTCTTTAATCCGCAGTTTAAGAAAGACATCATACCTGCAAGCCCCGAAAATCCGTATGTTATCCGCATACCTTCTGATTTTATTGGCCCTTTCCTGAACAACGAAACAGCAATTTATGCCTTCAAGACCCAAAAGGGTGTTGAAAAAGCTAAGCTGGCTGAAGAGGTGAAAAAAGTAAGCGACCGCAGTATCCATGTGGTAAAGAGAGGGGAAAACCTTGGTCTTATCGCCCGCAAGTACAGGGTTAGCGTGAGTCAGCTCATGGCCTGGAATGGGATGAAGAAAAACCTGATTCATCCGGGTCAGAACCTTGTGGTTTTCAGCTCAGGAAGCCCTGCCACGGTGTCGGGCGAAACACCCGTAAAAAGGTCAAACACTTCGAAGTACCATACCGTAAAAAATGGAGAAACGCTTGGGAAGATTGCAACGGACTACAGCTGCTCTGTGACCGACCTCAGGGAGTGGAATAACCTGTCCGGAACAATGATTCACGTTGGACAGAAATTACGCGTCTACCCTGTTGAATCGAACAGTACTGCACAGAAAGGCGAAGTGAACGGCAAATACATCTACCATACCGTCAGATCGGGAGACACCCTCTGGGATATTGCCCGCCAGTATGACGGAGTTACCGTTGAGCAAATTAAACGACTCAATAACCTCAGCAACAAGTCGAAAATCATGCCCGGACAAAAGCTTAAAATTGCTTCTGTTGGCTAATTCCCTTGATGGGGTTCCGAAGGTTGAGTGTTGTATTTATTAACCTAAGGCATCAATGATGAAACATTTTCTGATGAATTTAATGGCTGCATCGCTGCTGCTGGTCCTGGTATCGGCCTGCGAATCAGAGCCACGGACACCAAGGTCCATCGGAACAACATCCGAAATTCTGGTAGTGACGCAAACAAATGCACAATGGGATGGTAAAATAGGGGATGCCCTCAGGGCATATTTTGGCCAGGCGCAATATGGCCTGCCACAGGAAGAACCCATATACAAAGTGGCCCATATTCAGGTTGGAAACCTGTCGGAAATGTTTAAAAAACACCGCAACATTCTTCTTGTCGAAGTGGTTGCCAGCCAGAAAGAGGCCTTGGTTGAAACCCGTACTGACCTGTGGTCGAAACCACAGCGGGTCATCAAAATACAGACTTCCTCCGATTCGCTTTGGGTAGCCACATTTAATGAACATGCCGAAAGCCTGAAGTTGTTGTATGACCGCACAGAACGTGAGCGGCTGCTGAATATTTTCGGACCTACCGCAAAATTGGATATTGTAAATGCCATTAAAGAACAAATGGGAGTCAGCATGGTTGTTCCCGAGGGCTTTATGGTGGCCAAAGCGGCACCCGGCTTTATGTGGCTAAGACGCGAGACTCCCGAAAATGGCATGGGCATCCTGATCTGGACAATGCCTTACCGCGACACCCTGCAATTAAGCGAGAACAGGCTGATTTATGCCCGCGATTCAATTGTAAGTCTGTATATACCAGGCCCATCGCCAGGTTCATTCATGACAACCGACAAGGAATTTATTACCCCGCGCATCAGCAGGGTGAATTATTTTGTGAACGATTTTGCTGTTGAAAACCGTGGTGTTTGGAAACTGGTGGGTGATTTTATGGCCGGACCTTACCTTTCGTATACCGTCATCGATCAAAAACATGGAAGACTGCTCACTGTCGAAGGATATGTGTACGCCCCGAATAAGGATAAACGCGACCTGCTGCGACAACTCGAAGCCATCCTGTTTAGCCTGAACCTGAGTCCCTGAAATGTGTTGAAGCAGTGAAATTGCCGCCAATGAGACAGGCAAATATTCCTGGCGGTTTATTTTTCCTTTTTATAGGTAATGGTGATTGTCCCTAGTGGCGTTGAAGACGAGGCTACAATGGTCTTGTCAACATAATGGCCTAACTCGTTCATCGAAACGCCCGCATCGTCGAAACGGTAATTAATCAGCCCGGTTTTTTCATCCATCACCCAAAAGGCCTTATAGGTATTTTCACCCGTCACGATGTTGAGTACAGTGTCGTTGACGAAATTCAGGTAGGTTTGTTTTTCGCGTTCTGCAACCTGTTTCAGCATTTCGGGTGACGACATCTGCTCGTCAAAATCAATCTTTACATCAGCAGCTTTCCAGGTGCCAATCATTTTATTTCCGCTGCCTGAATTGCAGCTATATGCGATAATTACCATCATTACCAGGCCGATGACTGAGCGGGAAAAACGTTTCATGCGATATTTTTTTGCACAAATTTACACATTTGCTTGACATATACGAACAGTTGATTATCTTTGCCGCGTGGTTAAACCAAATGGTTAAATCACGTGGTTAAAAATCGGAATGACAACAGAAGAATCCATACTCAAGGCGGCACGTAAGGTGTTTCAGCGCAAAGGACTCGAAGGGGCGCGGATGCAGGAAATTGCAGATGAGGCCGGTATCAACAAAGCCTTGCTGCATTATTACTTTCGCAGTAAAGAAAATCTCTTTGAAAAAATCTTTTCTGAAGCGTTCGAAAAAATGCTTCCTGCAGTATCTGGCTATCTGAGCGAAGCCACCAATTTGCGGCAGTTTGTTGTGTTTTTTATTGAAAAATATTTTGAGCTGATCTCCGAAATGCCCTATGCGCCTCAATTCATCTTGCAGGAAATCAACAGAAACCCAAACCTCATTGCTAACCTGACCGGCAAATTTGGTTTACCGGTTGAGCTGGTCAAAGAACTGATAAAACGTGAAGCAGATGCCGGCCTGATTGTTCCCATAAGGCCTGAGCACCTGATGATTAATATCATTTCGATGATCATTTTCCCTTTCGCGGCAAAACCCATCATCATGACTGTCCTTTTTAAAAACAAGCAGCAGGCTTACGATGAATTTTTAAACCAACGACAGGCAGTCATTGCCGATTTTGTGCTGGCTGCCATCACCATAAAAAAATGCGATCAATGATAAAAAACCTGATCATTTTAATTGCCCTGCTGATCACCATTCCAGTGGCTGAAGCCCAGCAAAGCCCTCCACGGATACTCGCAATGGATCAGCTGATTGACAGCGCCATGATGCATTTCCCCATCAGTGAGAAAAAGGCACTTATTCAGCAGTCACGCGACATGAAGGTTGAAAACATCCGCTCCACCTACCTCCCGTCAGCCTTGTTAAACGGCCAGGCTTCATACCAGTCGGATGTGACCAAAATTAATGTACCCATCCCGGGTTTTAGTGCCCCGCAGATTGCCAAGGATTGGTATAAGCTGAACCTCGACATCAGCCAGATGATTTACGATGGTGGCTACACCCGTGTCATGAGCGAGGTTGAACAAAAAGACATGCGTATGCAAACAACTGAAGTTGAGCAGGCAGAACAGGAATGGCGCGACAAGGTGGCCAAACTGTATTTCAGGGCACTCACCTTTGGCGAACAAATGAAGGTAATCAGGCTGTTAATGAACAACCTGGATTTAACCGTCACGCAACTGGCTTCATCACAAAAATCAGGCGTGGTGCTGCAGTCAGACGTTGATGCAGTAAAGGCCGAAAAATTGAACTATCAGCAGCAGCAAGCTGAGTTAAGCGCCGGATATACAGCAACTCTTTCGATGTTGTCGGTCTTCTGCGGATTTTCCATCACTGGGGAAGACAGCCTGCTTGTTCCTGAATTTGCCGGATACGAATCGGTGTATACGAACCACCGCAAGGAAGACGAATATTTTGTGCTGGCTACCGATAAGCTGAGCAGTATCCGCAAGCTTGAAACAGTGAACCGCAGGCCCAAAATTAGTGCTTTTGGCCAATATGGCTATGGTCGTCCGGGATACAATATGCTTGACGATGGTTTCGGTGATTACTATATGGTAGGACTGCGCCTGAATTATAAAATCTGGGACTGGAAAAATGCGCAACGCAACAGGCAGCTGATCGATATTCAGCAATCAATGTTAGCCCTTGGCCGGGAGCAATACCAGCAGCAGCATAAGGCTTCATGGGAAGCTCAGGTAGCTGAAATCGACAAATTTGACCTGCTTATTCAATACGACAACCAAATCCTTTCATTGCAGAAATCAGTCATCGAAACGGCCTATTCGCGCATGAAAAATGGAATGATTACCACCACTGCATACCTGATCGAACTAAGTAAACATGCCAAATCGCTCCTCGATCTGGAAACGCATAAAATCAGACAAATCAATGCCAGGTACGACCTGAAGTATATAACCGGAAATCATGAATAAAATGAAAATAGCAAAGAATCTAGGTTTGTTTATTGGCTTGATAGCCCTGCTGACTTCCTGCAAAAATAAAAACGGTCAGGCCGATGCCTACGGTAATTTCGAGGCAGTTGAAATCGTTGTTTCCTCGTTGGCCAGTGGCCAGCTTGTCGATTTTCAACCCGTTGAAGGCGATCAGCTTGCCGCAGGCCAGGTAGTCGGGCTTGTTGATACCACTGATCTGGCGCTACGCATCAGTCAGGTGAAGGCACAACAGGCAGCTGTTTTATCGCGGCTCGAATCAGTCAGGGCACAGAAACAGGTTCAGCAGCAGCAGCTTGCCAATGCCCGCACCGACAAGAACCGGATTATCAGCCTGTTTAACGACGGCGCAGCAACGGCAAAGCAGAAAGACGATATTGAAGGTGCCATAGCCCTCATCGAGAAGCAGATTTCGGCCACTGAGGCCCAAATTGGTAGTATTGTTGGCGAAGCTGAAGCCCTCGGAAAGCAAGTGGATCAGGTCAGGGAGTCGATCAGGAAAAGTGCGGTCATCAACCCCGTAAAAGGCACTGTACTGACCAAATATGTCAATATGGGAGAGGTAGTTGTGTTTGGAAAAGCGCTTTACAAACTTGCCGATTTGTCGAGCCTTGAACTTAAAGTGTATATTAGCGGCCGGCAACTATCGGGTTTTGTCATCGGACAGCCCGTAAAAGTATACATTGATCAACAAAAAGACCAGGAGCCTGCCTTGTTGGATGGCACAGTCAGCTGGATTTCACCATCGGCTGAATTTACGCCAAAGACAATTCAAACCCGGGAAGAACGTGTTGATCTGGTGTATGCAATGAAGGTGAGGGTTAAAAACGACGGACGACTCAAGATAGGCATGCCGGGTGAAATAAATCGTATTCAATAAACAAAAAAAACAACAACATGAAAATTAAATCGATTTTGCTTCTGGTAAGTGTTTTGTTCCTTTTTCCTTTTAGCCAAACCCAGGCTCAGCGCAAGGCAGATGATGTGTTGGGAATATGGCTCAACCAGGACAAGGATGCACATGTGGAAATGTTTAAACGCGATGGAAAGATCTATGGCAAGCTCGTTTGGTTGAAGTTTCCAATCGATGAAGAAACAAACAAAGCCAAGCTGGACAAGAAAAATCCGGACGATAAGCTGAAAAGCAGGCCCGTGTTCGGCCTTGAAATCCTGACCGGATTCACATTTGATGGTGAAGACGAGTGGAGCGGAGGCGAAATTTACGATCCCAAAAGCGGCAAAACCTATAGCTGTTATATGGTTTTCGATGACAATGGTGTGCTGAAAATCAGGGGGTATATCGGAATCTCTATCATTGGCCGCACCACTTACTGGACACGCGTGAAATAAGCCACTGGAATGAATCAGGTAGCAGTTGACATGCGTGAAATCAGGAAGTCCTACAATGGAACAAGGGCACTGAATGATATCAGCGTACACATACATCAGGGTGAGTTATTTGGGTTTATCGGTCCCGATGGGGCCGGTAAATCCACCTTGTTTCACATCCTGACCACCTTGTTGCTGCCCGATGCCGGAACAGCGCTTGTGGGTGGCTTTGATACGGTTCGCGAATACGGTAAAATAAGGCGTATTGTTGGTTATATGCCCGGTCGATTCTCACTGTATCAGGACCTTACAGTGGAAGAAAACCTGAAGTTTTTTGCTGGGATTTTCAAAACCACCATCGCTGAAAACTACCACCTGATCAAAGATATCTACGGACAGATCGAACCTTTCAAAAACCGCAGGGCAGGCCAGCTTTCGGGAGGAATGAAACAGAAACTGGCTTTGTCGTGCGCACTGGTGCACAAGCCCGAAATTTTGTTTCTCGATGAACCCACAACAGGTGTTGATGCCGTGAGCCGGAAGGAATTCTGGGAAATGCTGCAGCGGCTCAAAGCCCAGGGAATCACCATCATTGTTTCTACGCCTTATATGGATGAAGCTGCCCTTTGCGACCGTGTTGCACTTATGCAAAAGGGCGATTTTATGGCAATTAATACTCCTGAAGTCATTGTGGCAAATTTTGGATACCGGCTTTTTGCCGTCAAATCGGCTCTAATGTACCCCTTGCCGGCTGCCCTCGAAGCCATGCCTGACACAAAAGCAGTGTATCGCTTTGGCGATGCGGTGCATTACCTCAATACTCATGAGGATAAAAGTGCCGAAGATATCATCCGTCACCTCCAGGTGCATGGTCACAATGAAGTTACTGTGAATCAGGTAAACCCAACAATCGAAGACTGCTTCATGCTGTTAATGAAAAAGGAAGAAACGGCCGATGCAAACACCTGATCTCATCAAACAGAATGAACCTAACCATGTGATCGAAGTCAATAACATGGTGAAAAAATTCGGTGATTTTGTAGCCAACGATAAGCTGAGTTTTTTTGTCAGACAGGGCGAGATATTTGGATTTCTGGGCGCCAATGGTGCCGGAAAAACAACCGCTATGAAAATCCTGTGCGGACTTTCGGCGCCCACATCAGGCGAAATCAATGTGGCCGGATTTGATGTGTACAGGCAAACCGATCTGATCAAAAAGAACATCGGGTATATGAGTCAGAAGTTTTCACTTTACGAAGACCTTACTATTCGTGAGAATTTCAGGTTTTATGGTGGTATCTATGGCCTAAAAAATGCTGAAATAAAAGAACGGATCGCCTATTTGCTCAACAGACTTGGCTTGATGCATGCAGCCGACAAGGTGCTCAAGGAAATCCCGTTGGGATGGAAGCAAAAACTGGCCTTTTCAGTAGCCATTATGCACCGTCCGAAAATCGTGTTCCTTGATGAACCTACGGGTGGTGTGGACCCTGTGACAAGGCGTCAGTTTTGGGAATTGATTTATGAGGCAGCCAACGACGGCCTTACTGTGTTTGTCACCACGCATTATATGGATGAAGCCGAATATTGCGAGCGGGTAAGCATCATGGTTGATGGCCGAATCGAAGCCCTCGACACGCCGGCCAGGCTAAGGGAAAAATACCAGGCTGCAAGCATGAATGAGGTGTTTCTGAAGCTGGCACGCATTAAAAAAAGTGAGTCATGAAGGGATTTGTCTTAAAGGAGTTTCTGCACATTTTTCGTGATCGCCGCACCATGCTTATCCTGTTTGGTATGCCCATTGTCCAGGTGTTGTTGTTTGGCTTTGCCATCACCAACGAAATCAACAATGCGCAGATTGCCATCCTCGATGAGTCGAAAGACGAAATGACACTTGCAATTACCGATAAAATTCTCTCTTCAGGATATTTTCACCTTGCTTCGGTGCTCACCGACAGGAATCAGATCGAACCGGCTTTCAGGGAAGGCGTGATCAAGGAAGTGGTGATTTTCGAACCTAACTTTTCACAACGCTTTGGGAAAGAAAATCAGGCCCATATGCAAATTATCACCGATGCCTCAGATCCCAATACAGCCAACCTGCTTTACAATTACACCAATGCCATCATCCGCGACTACACGTCCAAAAGCACCCAGCTTGCCACGCCTCCCATACAGATTGGCATTGAAACAACCATGCAGTATAATCCCGAACTCAAGGGTGTGTTTATGTTCGTTCCGGGCACCATCACCATCCTGCTTATGCTGATTTCGGCCATGATGACTTCAATTTCCATTGCCCGTGAAAAGGAACTCGGAACACTTGAAGTGCTGCTGGTTTCGCCTCTGAAGCCCTGGCAGATAATCATCGGTAAAGTCATTCCCTATATCCTCCTCTCCTTCATCAACGCAGTGATCATCCTTGTGCTTGCCTACAGCGTTTTTGCCATGCCTGTCAGGGGGAGCCTTGTGTTGCTGCTGCTCGAAAGCATCCTGTTTATTGTGATGGCACTTTCGCTGGGCATTTTTATTTCCACAGTAAGTAAAACCCAACAACAGGCCATGATGCTGTCGATGTTTGTGCTTATGCTGCCCACAATTTTGTTGTCAGGCTTTATCTTTCCCATAGAAAACATGCCGCTTCCTTTGCAAATTATCAGCAACATCAACCCGAGCAGGTGGTTTATCATTATCATTAAAAACATCATGCTCAAGGGCCTGGGATTCGGATATTTCTGGAAAGAAACCCTTATACTGGTTGCGATGGCCTTGTTTTTTGTGGCAATGAGTGTAAAAAAATTCAATATCAGGTTAAGTAAATAAGACGGATGCGCACAATCAGGTTCATACTGCAAAAGGAATTTATCCAGATTTTCAGGGATAAATCGATGATTCCCATCATCTTTGTAATACCTGTTGTGCAATTGTTGATTTTGTCCTTCACGGCCACCTTCGAAATCAAAAACACCCGGCTGATCATATGGGATCAGAGCAGGACCATCGATTCGCGCAGCCTGATCAGCAAATTTGACCGTTCACCGTTTTTCTCACTCGAAGCCTATGTCGAAACTTACGAGCAGGGCATTGAATGGTTGAAAAAGGGCAAAGCAGATCAGTTACTGATTCTTGATCCATCGTTTGCAACCGACCTTCAGATGGGTGAAAAAGGCAAGGTGATGCTTGTAACCGATGCCATTAACGGGAGCGCCGCCAGCCTGATGAATGCCTATGCCATGTCGATATTGACCGATTATAACAAGCAATTGCTGGTGGCAAAATATCCCCTGGCGAAAACGGCTGAACCGGTTGAGCTGAGAAGTTCTCATTGGTACAACCCTGAACTGGATTACAAAACCTATATGGTTCCAGGTATTCTGGTGCTGTTGGTCACCATCATCGGGATGTTTCTTTCGGGCATGAACATCGTGAAAGAAAAGGAGTTAGGAACAATCGAACAGATTAATGTGACCCCAATCAAGAAGTACCAGTTTATGATTGGCAAGCTCTTGCCTTTCTGGATCATTGCCCTTTTTGAACTGGCCATTGGTTTGGTTGTCGCCCGCCTGGTTTTCGGCATTCCAATTCTCGGAAGTGTACCATTGCTTTTCGGGGTTGCATCTGTTTACCTGCTGGTGATTCTGGGTTTTGGATTGTTAATCTCAACACTTACCGACACCATGCAGCAGGCCATGTTCATTTCCTGGTTTTTCATGGTCATCTTTATCCTGTTGAGTGGGTTGTTTACGCCGGTCGAAAGCATGCCTCAGTGGGCACAACAGCTCAACCTGATCAATCCGATTGCTTATTTTATCAGGATAAACAGGATGATTATGCTGAAGGGATCAGCGTTTGGTGATTTCGCGAACACCTTTTATGCCCTTGTGCTGTATGCGACGAGCATTTTAACGCTTGCAGTATGGCGCTACCGCAAGGTTTCATAAAGCCTGCATGGTAAAAGCCGTTTCAAAGACCACTTTCTTGTCATTATTTCTTAGGCCATGAACCTGTAAAACTGTTCCTGTAAGGTTTCCAACCAGTTCAATTTCGTCTCCCATGCTGCACTCCGACACAAAATGCATGCTGAAGTGATTGATTATGTTTTTCCTGATAAGGCTATCAGGCAGGGCATCAATCACCCATTCGAAATACCTGCTTGTGTTTGCATGCTGGTGCAGGTCAATCTCCGAATAGCCCACCCTGTGTGTGTCGAGGAACATTGTCTTTATCTCGCGGCTGGGCGTAAGTGCCTGAACCGGAGGTATCACATCCTCATGTGTGTGAGGCATGAATTGTTCAAGTAAACCTGTTTTTCTGGGTTTTCGGTCCTCGCGGCCGATAACCAGCCAGTCGGATGAAGCTGCTCCCAGGCGTTTGCCGGATTGGTCCTCAACAACAAATTCTCGACTTGCAACAATACCCTTTAATTTTCCGGGCCATGTCCTGATGGTGATGTTTTCGTCCCAGCGGGGCCAGTCTGTGATCTGTATGTGTAGTTTGAACATCACCCAGATTGCATTGTGTCCGGCAAGATATTCAAAGCCAAAACCAAGTAAACCAGCATGCCTCCAGGCTGATTCCTGTAACACTCGGGTCAATGCACTTATTGAAAGCAGTCCTTTTGCATCGGTGTCCTGCCAGGTAATGCGATAGGTTTCGGAATGCACTTTACTGTTCATGGTCGCTATTGATCATGTTTCTGCTGGAAAATGAAGGTTGTTGTCAGGTAGGGAAAGCGACACCATCAATGCTATTCGGATTTTATGGGCACAGTGATACAAAATACACTTCCCTGGGCTAACTCATGCTTAGTGTAGTTGCTGCTGACAGTGATGGTGCCCCCGATTAAATCGACAAACTCTTTTACCAGGATCAGTCCAAGACCAGTCCCCAATTCATTCTCTGTTCCTGGCCTGTTGATGTCAGAGTCGAGCCGGAACAGGTAATCAAGCTTATTGCCCGGAATGCCGATCCCGTTGTCACTCACGCAAATGGTGAGCCGGTCATCGGACAAACGACTGCTCACCCTGATTGTTCCCTTGTTCGGTGTGAACTTGATTGAATTGTTGATCAGGTTTATCAGGATGCTGCTCATCAGGTGCCTGTCCGTATAGAGACTTGTGTCCTCAGGGATTTCGTTATGCAGTTCATGGTCTTTTTGCGATGCCCTCGATGAGAGAATCTCAAACACTTCATCGACCAGAAGCGACAGGTTAAACATTTCCGGATTGTTGTGAATAAGACCGCGTTGCGCGCGCGACCAGTCGAGCAGGTTGATCAGCAGGTTATAGGTGTTTTCACTGTTCTTTCGGATTGACTTCAGAATGCTGAGTTTTTCCTCTTCCGTAAGAGAGGTGTAATCATCCACAATGATGTTCAGCAGGCTCATCAGTGCATTGAATGGGCCACGAAGATCGTGCGAAATGATACTGAAAAACTTGTCCTTGGTCTGGTTCAGCTCAGTCAGTTTGATATTCTGCAAATCGATTTCGGCTTTTTGCTCCATGATTTCCTTGTTTTTCCTTAGGAGCTTCTTGTTTGAGCGGTATTGGGTAACCAGGAACAAGATAAAGAATAAAATAGCGGCAAAACTCAACATAATCAACCAGTTTTGTATGCTGATGATTTTATTGTTGAGCTCATTCTGTTTGCGTAAAACACGGTTTTCCGTATCTTTTTTGTCTGTTTTGTAAATCACTTCCAACTCCGAAATCCGGCTCAGGTTTCCCTGATTGAGGATGCTGTCCTGAAACTTACTCGCGATTTGGAAGTTCGCCAGGGCCTGCTTGAAATTTCCCCTTAGGCTATCGTTTTTGGCCATTGCAAAATGACTGTTTTTGAGCCACGACAATGAATTAACTGACCTTGCCAGTTCCATCGCCTGGGTGATATAATATTCAGCTGAATCGAGTGAGCCTGTGGCAGAATGCGCACCTCCAAGTGTTAGCATCAAAGCTGTTCTGACAATAGGAAGTTTTACATCGGCCAACAAGGCTTTGGCTTTGTGCAGGTAATCAAAAGCCAGGGTATATTGTTTTTTGTTGGAATAAGCAGTGCCGATATTGGTATAAAGGGTAACCAGCTGACTGGCCGGGCCATTTGCGCTGTTTTCCAGCCCAAGTTTTCCAAAATAAATGGTACTGTCGTATTGGTTGTGTGAATTATAAAATCCGGCAATATTGCTATAGGTGTTACCCAATATGTCGATGCCTTTATATTGTTTATCGAGGGCAATGGCCTGAAGGTAATATTGAATCGGATTTGAACTGTTCGATAGCTTACTTTGAACAATTCCGAGGGCATTCAGGGTGTGAATGAGCCGCAGGGTATCATGCTTAGCAATTTGATAATCGAGCACTTTAAGGTAATATCCCATCGATATTTCATACATATCCAGCCGCGAATGCAATACACCAAGGTCGTAATAGGTTTTTGTAATTCCGCGCTGATTACCCAGTTCTTCATCTATTTGAAGCGAGTATTCAAGGTATTTTTTTGCGCTGTCATAGGCTCCCTGCATATTGAGCAAGGCCCCTAAATTATTGGCCGCCTGGGCTTTCTTGGGTTTGATTTCCGGGTCGTTTTCCAGGCTTAAGGTGTTGCGGAAACACACAGTAGCACTGTCGTATCTGTTCGAAAACCACTCTCTTACACCTTTAACGTTATAATATAGTGCCTTGTTAAGATTGTCATTCTGATGCAGCACAACCTGGGCTTCAGTGATGAATACCGAAGCAGAATCAATAAATTTTGGCATCATTGATTCAGCAAGCAACAGCTTTGCCCTGTTAATTTCTGTTTCATTTTGTCCTTGAATGATAATCCTGCTCAGGCTATCGATATAGCTTGATTGGGCATGCAGTGAAGGGGTCAAAAACAGTATGCTCAGAAGGTGAAAGAGGCGGAAAAATTTCATTGTTGAAGGAAATCAGTGAGGTCGTCCAAAGTTAAGAAAAAATTTGTGTCATGCGACCAATAGTAATAAAAAAACTGCTACCGGAAAAGGAAGCAGTTTTTTTAACATTACAGGGTGTTTACAGGCCAAAAACGTCAGAACAAACGTCGGCCGGCAATTCATAATTAATGTATTCGTAAGATGCCTGGGTAACCACAAAGGGTTCATAATAATAGGAACCATTGTAATAAATAAACACATAATATGTGGCCCCGATTTCTACACCGCAAATTTCAGCATATCCATTGGTCATTGAGGCATACCGCCAGTTCCAGTCGCCTTCTTTATGAAACCACACACTGAAACTGGGCCTGATAATGACATCAGGCTGGCTGGCACAATAGGCCGAGATATCGGCAGTTACAGTGGTTGTTTGCGGGTCAATATTGGCGTGCAATATCACGGTTACAGGTGTTGATGAACACAGGTTTTCGATATAGGTCGGCTGAGAGCCCGGATCGATGGTAATGGCCGGCGAATAGGATGCATCCCATTCAATGTATACCGGAAGGTTTGCAGGTGCATAGAAGGTGTATACCGGATCAGATCCGCATACCCAAAAATACACATACTTGATGATCGCATTGTCTGACTGGCGTTTCATGACACCATACATGGGGAAACAATCGCAAACGGGATTGTCAAGCTCAAAATGAAATTCAGCGCCGTAAGTACAATATTCGGTCCAGAACCAGTCAAAATTGAAGTAGGAGAGGTGCGCCAGCTGGGCGGTCATCTGTAAGTTACCACCACTGCTGACAATGGTAGTGCCATCTTCTTCTGTCCACATTCCTGTGGCTTCATCGAAACTCCAGACAGGAACTGCATCACCTGCCAAAATATTCCGTTGCGCCTCAGGATTGTAGGTGAGCGGACTGACAACAGAAACAAGTTCGAGTGTGCCATTTTCAATTGTTTTGGCTTGACGGCCTGCAGCATCCCTGATTTCGATTGAAACAAATCCGGCCGAGAAAAACATGCCGTCGCTGTTTGTGCCATCAGCCCTGGTGACATTGCTCATTGCCCCGCCGGGGAATGCCGCCATTGCTTCATCTACCGTATTGTCGAAATGGGCCATGAGCACATTGAGCGATCCTTCGAGTGGATTACCGTCGGCATCCCTTAAAACCACTCCTGCAGGCAATGTGAGCACGGCTTTGCTCCCCGGGGTGCTCACTGTGACAGTCTCCAGAACCGAACCGCCCACAACATTGCCTACGCCGTCCTGTTTGCCCACAGTAACGCCGGCTGGCGGGTTCTCAATATCGACCATATTGATACGGACGAAGTTTTTGCCTGGAGCTGAAATGCTCACATGCTGGCTTGTTGCCAGATATCCATCAAGGCTGGCTACAACATTAAATGCCACTGGTCTCATGGCAGTCGGAGCATATTGGTTATCCGGTACGATGGCCAAACCAAGCATCCCCCTTTGGGTGCTATATTGTTGGTTTGCAGGTTGCATCCCGGTGGCATCGATAATGCCGCCTTTATCACTGCCTGTGACGGTTATACGGACATTTTTGTCACCTTCGCGGCCAATTAATTCGCCGGTCTTGGCATCATACAGGCTCACATCAATGGTGGTTTTGATGAGGTTGTAGTCAATAATGAGTTTAGCACCATCAGTGGCATTGGTAAGCTTTTTACATGATAGCCCGGTAAACACGGCCGTTAACATGAAAACGGCCAGCACGGAATAAATTGTTATTTTATTGGTTTTCATATGTGTCAGTTAAAGGATGATTAAAATATACGAAATGATAGCTGAGCAGCAACCATCGGATAAATCGTCATTGAAGCAACATTGTGCTCAAGCAGCTGCCTTTGTTCATCGCTGGCTGTTGGGGAAAGCATCCCGGTAGCGGTTAATTCAACTTTTGGGCTTCCCTGATATACGATCCCGCCTTCGATGGCAAACGAAACCACACCATTGGCTGAAATTGTTCTGCCAATACCCAATCCGATGTAGGGAGCAACAGGCATGCCCGATTTTATGGTATAGGACAATTCGCCGATTTGTTCAGGACTCACGGTAATCGCACCGATTTTAAACGATTCGGTTGAATATCCTACAAGGTTGTTCTTATTCATATTGTAAATGGCACCAGCTGACAGGTATAAAGACTTTAAAAACTGCCAGTTAGCGATGAGAGAGACTGAACCGAGGGTAAGGGTGTTGTCGCCCGTAATGTTTAGCGCATCACTGGTTTGCTGATACGCAAAACTAAAATAGCTTCCTCCTAAGCGAAGGTGGATTTTTGGCGTAACGGCAGCAATAATTTCGCCGCCCGGACCAAAAGAGCTGGCTCTGAGTCCGATGGCCATGCCAAAACTGCTTTCTTTCGCAGGACTGCTGTTTTCCTGTGAAAGTTCCTGTGAAAAAATTGGGTGAATCGTGCAAAGGAGCAATACACCCATCAGAATAGGGTATAATTGTTTCATAAGGGAGAGAAATTGAATTGGTGTTTTAGAAATTGTTGAGCAAAGCTAAGGATAATTCTAAAAAAAGTCAATGTGTATTGAGGATTCGATTTGAACCATCCGACATGATAAAACCACCCTTTAAGCTACCTCGGTATTCCAATGTGTAATTTTATCCTTATTTTTAACCAATCAATAAACACTGTTTATGGTTGGCTGGAGTGATCAACGATTTATTAAATGGCTAATAATAAGTGTTTTATTATCGTTTCAGGCGTGTGATTTCGGCCTTGATAAAAGCAAAAGCGAGAAAAACATACAGAAAGAACCCGTGCAAAGCAGCCTCGACAGGGTGTTGCAAAATGGACGGCTCGAAGTTATTACCGATTATAACTCTGTCGATTATTTTATTTATCGCGGAGAGCCGATGGGATACCAGTATGAAATGCTGGATCAATTTTGCAAAACCATCGGTGTGAAATTGCACATCAGGATTGAAAACGACCTAAACAAAGCCTTCCAGAAGCTCAAAGAGGGCAGGGCCGACCTGATTGCACTCGGATTGACCATCACCAAAGACAGGCAGCGCGACTTTGCATTTACGGAGCCCTTATTTATCACAAGGCAGGTGCTGGTGCAGCGGCTTCCCGACAACTGGCGCCGCTTGCAGACACGCGATGAACTGGAAGCCAAACTGATACGATCGAGTCTTGAGTTGGCCGGTAAAACAGTGTATGTTCAGGAAGGAGGCGTCTTTAAAAAGCGCCTCGAAACGCTGGCAGACGAAATTGGCGATACCATTGTTATCATCGAAGATAAAAGGGATGTAGAGGAACTAATCAAGGACGTTTCGGATGGAAAAATCGGACTTACGGCTGCAGATGAATATATGGCACAGGTGCTGCAGAAGATTTATCCTGATATCGATGTGCAAACACCAATCAGTTTCCCTCAGAAGCTATCATGGGCTGTGCTGCGTGAAGAAAAAGCAGGATTACTGAAAGAGATCAATCACTGGCTTGAGCGGTTTACAATTTCGCGTGAGGGTCAACAGATTTACACCAAATACTTTGCCGGTAACAGGATGAGTTCGGCCCGCCGAAGCGATTTTCACTCGATGGGAGGGAGACAGTTGTCGCCTTACGACAAGGAAATCAAGGCAGTGGCTGCCGAAATTGGCTGGGATTGGCGCCTGCTGGCTTCGCTGATTTACCAGGAGTCGGAATTTAAACCTGATGTCGTCAGCTGGGCTGGCGCCTTTGGCCTCATGCAGCTTATGCCGGTGGTTATGGAGGAGTTTGGCATCGATTCTACCGCAACACCGGCCGAACAAATCAATGCAGGAGGCAAGTTTATCCAATACCTTGACCTGCAAATCCCTGAAACAGTTACCGATCCAGCCGAACGCATCAAGTTTATCCTGGCTGCGTATAATTCAGGGATCGGTCATGTGCTTGATGCCCGCCGACTGGCAGAAAAATACAAGAAGAACCCTGATGTGTGGACCGACAATGTGGATTTCTTTGTCAGAAACAAATCAAAACAATCCTTCTACCGCGATCCGGTAGTGTATTATGGCTATGCGCGCGGAGAAGAAACCTATAATTTCGTGAACGAAATCACCGAAAGGGCAGAGCATTACAAAAACCTGCTGCCTAAATAAACGGCAGGAATTCAGGGCTTAATCAACAGGAAATTTACTTGCTGAACGCTTGTTTAACAAGTGCGACCCATTTTACAATGCGTTCGTGACTAAGTTCGGGCTGATGATCTTCGTCGAGCGCCAGACCGTAAAACATGCCTTTTTCAGCACCTTCGGAATCGGTAAATGAATAGCCGGCAGTGGGCCATTCGCCAACAATCGTACCACCGCGTTTTTCAATTTCGGTTTTCAGATAGCCCAGTGAATCGACAAAATAATCGGGATATTTCACCTGATCACCAAGTCCGTAAAGGGCAAATTTTTTCCCTGCGAAGCTCAGCTGTTCTGTTTTTACAAAAAACTCGTTCCATTTGTTGTCAGCCTTTGCATCTAACCAAATTTCGGCACCAATGGTAGCACAACCAAAAATAAACTGGTCAAACTCGTTGAGTCGCTTGAGGTCGAACCCGGCTACATCTTTCAATTCAATCGTTCCTTGCTCAAATTGTGCAACAATGGAATGGGCTGCTTTTTCAACATTGCCACCCGGGGCCCAGTATAAGAGTGCGGTCTTTTTCATAACGCGTTGTTTTTTGTAGATAAAGGTAATTTCAGTGGGTAAAATTAAAATTTATTAAGTCCTTGTGTACCGAGAGCCTCCAAATTAGAATCGATATAAATAATTCAGGGTTTGGGCTGCTTTTTTTCTTCCAGAAAGAAGGTGCAGATATCTGTCAGGCTTTGCTTAACGGGCATAAACCTGAAGCCTGTTGTATCGGTGAGTTTCTTTGATGAATATGCGTAAGCCCTGTTTGAGGTACGCGCTGTTTCCCTTGTTATTGCTGGCTTTTTGCGCTTGAATAAACCCTGAACAGCAAAAAGGCGCCAGGCAATTTCGCCCATAAACGGGCTCACATTTATTGATGGGGGCTTTTTGCCAAGAAGTTCGGCAATCCAGGTAAAAAACTGCTGGTAGGAGATGTTCTCTGAAGAGACGATGTAGCGTTCACCAAAGTACTCTTTTTCCATTAGCAGTTCCATAACCGCTACCACATCGCGCACGTCGACATAGCCATTAACACCGGTAGTATAATAAGGTAATCCTTTCCACACCAGGGTGATCAGCTCAGCACTGCCCTTGTTCCAGTTGCCCGGACCCAGGATAATTGAAGGACTGATGATTACGGCCGGCAAGCCTTCGGCAATGCCACGCCACACCTCACGTTCGGCCCCATATTTCGAAATGGCATAGGTGGAGTTGCGCCCTGAGCTTTTCCATTGGGTTTGCTCATCAATGGGCGCTGTATTGTCGGTCCGTCCAATGGCTGCAATGGAACTGATGTGACAGAATTTTTTTATGCCTTTGGACAGGGCGGCATTCACCAGGTTGGCTGTTCCCTCCACATTGTACCTCAACATGGTAAGTTTGTCGCCGGGTTGAAACGAAACCAATGCCGCGCAATGATAGATCTCATCCACCTGGTCAAGGGCAGTCTCAAGGCTGAAATAATCCATCAGGTCGCCTTCAACCCATTTTATCCTTTCAAAAAGTGCTGCATCATCTTTGCCATATAGACTGAATACTTTCCTGACCAGGCTGAAATCGGCTCCAGGCCGGTTTAATGCCACCACGGGCTGTTGCTTTTTACATAGCGACAACAGCAAATGTGAACCAACCATACCCGTACCACCACTGACAAAAATCATGATACAAATTTAGTGATCAATTTGATGCCCGCGCACGCGATTCAGGCAAGTTTTCATCCAATTTGGCACGCGGGCAAACAAGCATGCAATTCAGGTTTAGCGTTCAGCTTAATCGCCTTATATTTGCCAACAAATTGATCGAACACATGAATGTTAATTTTATCGAGGAATTGTCGTGGCGCGGAATGATCCATGATGTGTCGCCGGGCACTGAGGAACAACTGCTGAAAGAGATGACAACGGCCTATGTGGGCATTGACCCGACTGCTGATTCATTGCATATTGGCCACCTTGTTGGCATCATGATGCTGAAACATTTTCAACTGGCTGGCCACAGACCGGTAGCACTTGTTGGCGGTGCAACCGGAATGATCGGTGATCCCTCCGGGAAATCGCAGGAACGCAATTTACTCGATGAGGAAACCTTGCGCCATAACCAAGGTTGTTTGCAGAAACAACTGGCCATGTTTCTTGATTTCGAAACCAGTGCAGCCAACCGTGCCGAACTGGTGAACAATTACGATTGGATGAAAGATTATGGTTTTCTTGCCTTTATACGCGACATTGGAAAACACATTACCGTGAATTATATGATGTCGAAGGACTCGGTTAAAAAGCGACTCAGTGCCGAAGGGGGAAGCGGAATGTCGTTTACGGAGTTTACCTATCAGTTGGTGCAGGGGTACGATTTCCTGTATCTGTATCAACACTGGAACTGCAAACTTCAAATGGGTGGATCCGATCAGTGGGGCAATATTACCACCGGAACAGAACTCATCAGGCGCAAGTTGGGTGCTGCTGAAAACGCATATGCCATCACCTGTCCGCTGATAACCAAGGCTGACGGGGGTAAGTTTGGAAAAACCGAATCCGGAAATATCTGGCTCGATCCTGAAAAAACCTCACCTTACGCTTTCTACCAGTTCTGGCTCAATTGCTCGGATGAGGATGCCGAAAAATACATCAAAATATTTACGCTGCTCAGCAGACAGGAAATAGAAACACTGGTGGCCCAACATCAGGAAGCTCCACACCTGCGGATACTGCAGAAGGCCCTGGCCAATGAAGTTACCATCAGGGTGCATTCTGAAGATGCCCTCAGACAAGCCGAAGACGCTTCGCAGATTTTGTTTGGAAAAGGCACTACTGAAGCCTTGAAAAAACTTGATGAAGCTACCTTACTGAGTGTGTTTGAAGGCGTTCCGATGGTTGAAATCAGCAAAGACCTGCTGAATGAACCCATCGACATAGCAAGCTTTTTGACCACCCACACCAATATTTTCCCATCGAAAGGTGAAGCTCGTCGTATGCTGAAAGAAAACGGACTGGCCATAAACAAGGAAAAAGTTAGTGAAGAATCCACCATCGGACTGTCGGACTTGCTCAACAACAAATATATCCTTGTGCAAAAAGGGAAGAAAAACTACTTCCTCATCATTGCCGCATAGCGCAGGCTGAAGCCTGAAATCAGCCAAAGGGTTTTGAACGTTGGCATTGTACTGTTGTGCCGGACTTATTGTCTACATTTGTGACAGATATTCACGAAGCATGGTCGATTTTAAGCTAATAGCCATTGCCCTTTCGATTGCCCTGCAGTTGTTTGGTGCAATTGTGGCCATCACCCTTATCCGGCAAACAAAGTACAACTCTTCCTGGATTTTGATATCGATCGCCTTGATGTTCATGGCATTCAGGCGCATCATTGAGCTTATTTCACACCTCGAAGGTGCCATGCCCGACGAGCTCGAGCACCTGTATAACTGGCTGGGATTCCTCACCTCCCTGCTGATTGCTTTTGGGGTGTTCTTTATTACCAAAATTTTCAAGCTGCTAAAATTGTTGGATTTGTCAAGATCCAGGGCCGAACAACGTATACTGAATGCCATTATCAGGACAGAAGAGGCAGAAAGACAGCGCTTTGCAAAAGATTTGCACGACGGACTAGGCCCCTTGTTGTCGTCCATAAAAATGTTGTTGTCGGCGCTCAAAATCAAATCACTTTCCGATCCTGACAAGGAGGTTGTTGAGAATGCCCATTTGCTCATAAACGAAGCCATTGGCAGCATCAAAGATGTGTCAAACAACCTGAGTCCGCACGTGCTGAATAATTTTGGCATCGATCAGGCCATCCGGAGTTTTGCCGAAAAAATCAGCCTGGGAAAAGAAATTTCCTTCGACATCCGGTCGGATATCGCAGATTCACGCTTTGGGTTTAACACCGAGACCGTGGTCTACCGGGTGTTGTGCGAGCTAATACACAACACCATTAAGCACACCAAAGCCACCAAAATTGCCATCACTATGACACATCCCGAGCATAAGCTGAAGGTGACGTATACCGACAACGGTCCGGGATTTGTGCTGGAGGAGGCCCTCCACAACGACCATGGAGGCATGGGACTCTCAAACATCATTTCAAGGCTTAAGTCGGTTGATGGAAATATTGAATTTACTCAGGCCGGAAGTGGCTTATTGATTTCAATCGTTGTAAATGATTAATATGGAAAAGATTAGTGTGTTTTTGGTTGATGACCATGCCCTTTTTCGTCAGGGCTTGCGGATGTTGCTCAGCAGGACTGATTTTATTGATGAGATCACTGAGTTTGGCGATGCACGTTCGATGCTGAAGGCGCTTCCGGAAAAGAAACCGACAATCGTGCTGCTCGACATTGAAATGCCGGTGATGAATGGCATTGAAGCCTGCAGCGAAGCCCTTAAAATTGATCCTGAAACCTTGATTATTGCCTTGTCAATGTATGGCGATGACGAATATTATTACCGGATGATCGCAGCCGGAGCAAGGGGATTTTTACTTAAAAACTCTGAAATAGACCAGGTGGAGGAAGCCATATTAAAGGTGTGCAGGGGTGGAAGTTATTTCTCTCCAGAAATACTTATGAACCTGGTAAAGAATAAGTTAAGAACCGATGAGCAACAACAGCTCATCCAAAGCCTTACCGAACGTGAGCTCGAGGTCCTCAGGCTGATCTGCCAGGGGCAAAACAACCAGGAGATTGGCGAAAAATTGTTTATCAGCAAGCGAACAGTGGAAAAACACCGCGAAAACCTGCTCAGCAAAACCCATTCGAACAATACAGCCAGCCTGATTGTGTTTGCAGTGAAACACAAGATCGTTCAGGTTTGAGTGAGTCGGATACGTAAAAACACGTATTGTTATATTCGCAGAAATGCGAACAAATACCATCGGATAAACACCCTATTTTTGTAAGACAGAAAATTCGCTTATGCTCGATCCGATTTATGGTCAATTGATGGTGCCTTTCTTAATCGCACTTTTTTTAGCCATCAATATGGGCGGAAGCGGAACCTCGCCGGCTTTTTCGGCCGCTTATGGGGCCAACCTCATCCCAAAGGGATTGATTCCGGGCCTGTTCGGCATCATGGTCTTCACCGGTGCCATTGTTGCCGGCAAAGGGGTGGCATTAACCATGGGCAAAGGCATCATCGATGCTGACAAGCTGACCATCACGCTTACCTCTATCATCTTGCTTTCTGTTGCACTGTCACTGCTGATGGCCAATCTGCTGGGGATACCGCAATCGACAAGCCAATCGACCGTCTTTGCTCTTTCAGGTCCTGCAGTCTATTTTGGCCGTTTACAAACAGACAAATTGTTCTTCGAAATCATTCCCACCTGGTTTCTGCTGCCAGTTATTGCATTTTTTCTGACCTATGCGGCAGGAAAATACATTTATACACCGATGAAAAAGCGATCTCGCTTTGATTTCGACACCATTAAAATTCAGCCGGGTTTGCAGGTGTTGGTGATTATCTCATCGCTTTATGTGGCTTTCGCCATCGGTTCGAACAATGTAGCCAACGCCAGCGGACCAATTGCCTCAATGGTGATCAACGAACTGCACATCTCAGGGCAGGAGAAAAATTTCCTGTTCATCGTGGTGCTGTCAACGCTGGTGATTGCTCCTGCTTTTGGCATTGGCAGCTCTTTGTTTGGCCATAAGGTGGTGCGTACCACCGGAAAAGAAATTGTTGCATTCGGGCCGCTATCAGCTACAGTCATTGCTTTCATCACAGCAACGCTCCTGCTCACCGTATCCGTGGTGAAAGGCATTCCCGCATCGCTTGTGCAGCTGAATACAGGCGCAATTATGGCCATTGGCTGTGCCAAACTTGGCTGGAAAGAAATTTTCAGCCGGAGCAGCGTGAAAAAATTCTGGATTGTTTGGGTCACCGCACCAGTGTTGGCGTTTATCCTTTCATTTACGATGACCTGGCTTGCTGATAAAATGGGGATTTTATAAGCTGCCAATGTCTCAATCTTTCCTTAAAATAACATTTTTGGCAATTGTCAATTTGCCTGGTTACTGATTGAAGTTGACAAAATAATCGATGAGTTTTCTCTGGTAAAGTGTATCCTGGGTAAGGGTATCTGTGACAATATCATAAGCAAGGCCAATGCCTTTTACAAACTCCTGCCGGCGTTTCTGCGCAGTATTTGGCCCGTAAACCCAATGTCCTTCAAGGATCAGCACAGAATCCTGCCCATTGAACGTTTTCTGTTTTACGACCACATGTTCCATGAAGTCACCATAGCGGGTGTCAGACCAGCCCCTTGGGAAAGAAAAACCAATTTGTTCCGATATGATCGGCCATTTTGTGCATTGTTGTCCAAATGGGGGTCGCATGCACTCGATTTTATGGTAGCCATACACCGGCTCTCCATGTAACAAGGGGACATAGGTGGAATCGGAGTTTTCAGGATGCGAACCATCATAGGCGATATTATAGTAGTGTAGCACATAAGCTATACTGACAGAATCAGTTACAAGCTGATGGCTGTAATTTTCATATTTCCACCACGAGCCGGGATAAACAGGAAAATAGGCCAATGGTTTGATGGTGTCGTACTGATTAACATAAGGCAATACATCATGGGGCTTTTTACGGCAGGAGGTGAGCGCAATTAAAAGGATGACACATACAATCCAGGAGTAATAATGTATCCGTTGGTTTTCCATTTCTTTGTGTTTAACCTGTTGGCAAAGGTAGGCGGTTATGGCATTCAGTAGTGATCATTTATTTCTTATGTCGTGTCAGGGGAACCACAATACCCAGAACGATGGCCATAACGAAGGCCGTCTGCCAACCGGCCTCAAACCCCTCGCGCGCAATAATTGTATTCCACACGCGTGTCACAACTGATGCTACGATCAAAGAAATCAGAAAAGTTAGTATGATCTGAATTGTTAACGATTTGAAATTCATTGGTTTTTATTAATCAAACCTAAAATTGGGCAACCTAATCAGATTTGTCAATTATTTTCAGCGGAGTAGGGGCCGAATCCTAAGCTTTGAGTTGCATTTCAATACCTTTGTACTTTACTTTCACGGCGTATGATGGGATTTCGTTTTCTGCTGATCTGCCTCACGGCATTGAGCCTGAGCTGGCCAGCCAGGCTGCAAGCCGAATCAATAGAAGTTTCAGGCACGGTATCGGGTGTTTGGGCTGTCGATACGGTAAAAGTTACCGGAAATATTGAGCTTCGTGGGGTTGACTCCCTTAGAATAAGCCCTGGTGTCTGTGTTAGTTTTCAAGGAGCTTATTATTTTAAGGTACTCGGATCTTTAAGGGCCATTGGCAGCAGTAGCCGTCCGGTTGTGTTTACGATTGATGATACCACAGGTTTCGGTAACCCTGTAGTGCCTGACGGAGGCTGGAAACAAATTCGCATTGAAAACCAAGGCAAAACGATTGACTCAGTGATTTTTGATTATTGCCATTTCAAATATGGCAAGGCTGTTGATGCAGATAGCATCCATGGATATGGAGGTGCTTTGTGCATCAGGAATTCAGATAATATTGATGTAAGACAATGTACTTTTTCAAACAATTACGCTTATTTCAGCGGTGGGGCAATATATCTGGAGCATGCTTCCATTAAGGTTTCAAATAACCGTTTTGAAAACAACAGCTGTGGTCAGGCAGCAATCTATTACGGTTATGGCGGTGCTTTGTGCAGTGATTGGGGATCCTCCTTGATTTCGCAGAATTACTTTGCTGAAAATAGTTCAACAGGCATTGGGGGCGGACTTTGTGTTCGGTTTCATGATAATAAGGTGTTGCATAACACATTCGATAACAATTTCAGTGCCTTGGGAGGAGGGATGGGTATGCTGCATATCGATTCCTGCGAATTTGTTATCAGCAATAACCTTGTTATCAACAACAGGGCCCGCTTTTTCGGGGCTGGTATTTCGAATGGTGATTGCAGCCCTTTGTATGTGAACAATACCATTTTTAGCAATCACTGTGAAGGTGGTGGGGGTGGATTTTATTGCAAGGATTCAGTTTCTCCTGTTATGTATAACAACATCCTTTACGGGAATACGCAATACAGTGGACAATCAAATCAGGTGTACCTTTGGGACCGATTGTCGCAGCCTGATTTTTATTTTAATGATATTGAGGGAGGAACCGAAGGATTTGATGGAACCGGAGCGGCCGAGTTCACTGGTCAATTTCAAAACAACATCGACCTCGAACCTGAGTTTGTCGGGCAAAGCTATATTCCTGCCATTCATTCGCCTTGTGTTAATGCTGGAAATCCTGATACGACCGGTTGTATGATCCCACCAACCGACCTTGCTGGCAATTACCGCTTAATCGACAATCGGATTGATCTCGGCGCTTACGAACAACAACAACTTCTTTCCATTGACGGCAGCCACAAGCCCGGAATACCATTGGATCAGTTAATGGTTTGGCCGAATCCTGCAGTTCATGAGATCAATATTGAATTTAACCTTGCCACCGCCACATCCATTCGTGTGTTTTTGACCAACCATCAGGGGGTTGTTCTGCAAGAAATCAAAAATGGATATTTTGGATCAGGTTACAATCACATGCGATCTGTGCTGAATATCGGTCATCGCGTTAGTGGTGCCTTTCTTCTGTTTTTTCAAATGGGCGAAGTGATGGTTGCCTATCCCCTCGTCTTAGCGAAACAATAACTATTTACTCAATTGTTCAGACAGTTATTGTTTTTTGCCACTGACAATAGATGAAACATGACCTCTTTCAGGACAACTTATAAAATCAGGAAATGTTCCTGACTAAAAACGAACAGGTTTCCATAGAAATGGAAACCTGTTATTAGGTGAACGTTGTGGGCCCACCAGGGCTTGAACCTGGGACCTACTGATTATGAGTCAGTTGCTCTAACCAACTGAGCTATAGGCCCTGTTAGCATTTTTTAACAATTAAAAAACGCAAACCTTTTGTTAAGAGTGCGCAAAGTTACATATTTGTACCAGAAATTCACAAGCAAAATTAATTTCCTCACAATGAACAAGCCTAAGACCATTAAAAACATCATTTTCGACTTCGGTGGTGTTATCCTTGATATTGACCCTCAACTTACGATGAACGAACTGAAAAAAATAGGCTTTGATGATGTGGCTTATTTTACCAGCAAGGACTTTGTCGAAAATGTACTGAATAAGTTCGAAAGGGGAATCCTTACACCTGAGGCCTTTCGGCAGAAAATCAGGGAGTTGACGGGAAAAGACACCAGCGACCGTGCCATAGATGAAGCCTGGAACGCCCTTTTGCTTGATATTCCGCGGGAACGCATTGCTGTTATTGAGCAGGTAAGGAAGCATTATAAAATCTTCTTATTGAGCAATTCGAATGAAATCCATTACGAGCTCTATGTACGCGACCTTCAGCTCAGGTTTGGCTACCGCGAGTTTGACCAGTTGTTCGACAAAGCTTATTTTTCGTTCGACCTGCATCTGAGCAAGCCCAATCCTGAAATATTCGAATTCGTGCTTAACCAGCACAAGCTGCTTGCCGGGGAGACCTTATTCATCGATGATACCTTGGTTCATATTGATGCGGCCCGCAAGCTTGGACTGAAGACATATCACCTGCAGGAGCCTGAGCGCATCAGGGACATCTTTGTAAACGGCAAGCTGAAAAAAGACCTTATCAGTGGATAAGTTCCGTTAGTTCAGTGGCAGGGAAGCCATTGTAATACTGACCAATTTCGTCGAGGATGGCCGATAGCTCATCGTAAGTATCTGTTTCCATTATCCTGATTCTGAAAGGCTTGAAATTAGGATAGCCTTTAAAATAATCGCTCCAGTGCTTACGCATTTCCATCAGGGCCTGGCGTTCGCCTTTCCACTCAACTGATTTTTCAAGGTGAATGCGGCTCACCCTGAGGCGTTCGTTGATGTCGGGCAGCCCAGGTGTCGTTCCACTGGCGAGATACTCTTTTACTTCACGGAAAATCCATGGATTGCCGTAAGAACCACGGGCAATCATCAGGCCATCGACCCCAAAATGATCCCTGAAATATTTGGCCGATGGACCATCAACCACATCGCCGTTGCCAAAAACAGGTATTATCATGCGCTGGTTCTGCTTCACCTGACCAATCAGGGTCCAGTCGGCAGGCACACTCGAGCGTGTAGTGCGCAGTCGGCCATGGATGGTGATTGCTTTAATACCGACATCCTGCAGCCTTTCGGCTATCTCAACAATGTCTTTGCGATCCTCATCATAACCAAGTCGGGTCTTCACGGTAACAGGAAGCCTGGTTGCTTTCACAACGGCGGCTGTCATGGCAACCATCTTAGGAATGTCGTTCATGATGCCCGATCCGGCGCCCTTGGAGGCTACTTTTTTTACCGGACAACCATAATTGATGTCGATGATATCAGGTTGGGCCTTTTCGGCATATTCGGTTGCCCTGATCATGGAATCGATATCGTGACCAAAAATCTGTATGCCGATGGGCCTTTCAAATTCACTGAAATCGAGTTTTTTCACACTCTTTACGGCGTCCCTGATGAGGCCTTCTGACGAAATAAATTCGGTGTACATGATGTCGGCACCGAATAGTTTACACACGTAACGGAATGGCGGATCGCTCACATCCTCCATGGGAGCCAGCAGTATGGGGAATTCGCCCACTTCGAGATGTCCAATAGTGATCAAGGTGTTGTTGTGTTAAGGGCTGCAAAAATATTAAATTTGCGCTTTTCAGTGCTAAATTCTCCAACAATGAATTATCATCCACTCTTTGGGCAGACACATACCGGCTTCAAATTATTTCTTTTTCTTGGACTTATGCTGCTATCAACTCTGCTGGTCATGGTGCTGTCGCTGCTTATCGGAAGCCTTGTTTTTGGCCTGCCTTTTCAGGACTTGTTGTTCAAGATGGGACAGCCACAGAGTGAGTCCGGACTTGAAATAGCCAGGTTTATGCAGATAGGCAGCCAGATGGGATTGTTTGTGTTGCCACCCATACTGTTTGCACTGCTCGTGAGCCGGCCGGCATCGGCTTTTCTTGGTTTTCGGCTCAGGCCCAACGGGTGGGCCATGGTGGCTGCGTTATTGCTGATGTTTACCGCGCTTCCCCTCATCCATGAAATGGGCGAATGGAACAAGCTGATGAAGCTACCTCAGTGGCTCAGCGGACTTGAAGATTGGATGAAGGAAAAGGAGGAACTGGCGGGGGTGCTTACTGAGGCTTTCCTGAGAGTAAATGCCTGGTACCTGCTGCTTTTCAACCTGCTGATGATAGCCCTGATTCCGGCTGTTGGGGAGGAACTTGTTTTCAGGTCGGTGCTGCAGCCATTGCTCGGTAAGGGATTGCGCAGCATCCATGCCGGTATTGTCATCTCAGCCCTGCTGTTTAGTGCCATGCATATGCAGTTTTATGGCTTGCTGCCCCGGTTTGCCTTAGGCTTGTTGCTAGGCTATGCTTATTACTGGTCGGGCTCGATCTGGTTGCCGATGGCCATGCATTTTGTAAACAATGGTGCAGCGGTTGTGGTTTACTACCTGCATTTTAACGGGTTTATTGAAACAGCGATGGAAGATTTCGGCACACCACAGGGCAGCCTGATGTTAATCGTCAGCATGCTGCTATCGGCTGCGCTGGTTTATGGGCTGTATCGCCTGAAATTGCCCATCGCGTCGACTGATACAAAAAAAGGGCTCATCAATGATGAACCCTTTAGGACTTCAGGTGACTGAAACCGCGGTTTACTTGTTTACCCCTTTCAGGGTCGAGTAGTTAATTTTGAAGGCTCCGGCCTTACGCAGTTCCTGTTTCACATCGGTAACGATACCCATTTTGGTGTCCTTATGCACTTTCAATGAAGTGGTCAGGAGGTTCCTGTCGGCTTCGTTACGGGCTTCTCTTTCGCTGGCTACAAACTCAGGCACATCAGCAACACGGGCATACTGGTCGTTGAGCTGAATACGCGATTCAGTTCCGTAGATAGCCACGTTGGTTGGGGGCCCGATATAGATATAGCTCACGAGTGATTTTTTCTCGAGCTTCTGGATTTCGGTTGCCAGGGGCAGTTTAACCTTTACGCGCAATGATGTTTCGCGCATCTGGGTCGTTACCATAAAGAAAAACAGAAGCATGAAAATGATATCGGGTAAAGAGGAGGTACTGATTGCTGGTGTACCTTTTGTTTTACTTGACTTAAATTTTGACATACTATCTGTCTCCTATATTTTCTGGTTCGGCCTCTGAAACACGCACAGGCACTGCCTCGTTGATGGCTTCACGTTTTTCGTCCGAAAGTTTATCTGTTTTCGTGCCGAATTTCGACTGGGCAAGCTCATCCTTGATTTCGTTGAATGCACGGGCCAGTTCATTCTGAACCTTGATGTACATATCATAGGAAGTACCCCGGTCGTTTTTCAGCGAGATAACGCCTTTTGAAGCATAGATATTTCCGAGCAATGGAACGTTTTTCTCTTCCACTTCGGGGAAATTCGGGTCGTCGGGAAAATGGGGAGTCATGAAGTCTTTGACAACTTCTTTCAGTGTCTTGATATCACCTGGCTCACCATTAACAAGCAGTCTGTTATTCTTGTTGACAAGAATATTCAGTACGTTTCTTTCCTTAACCTTAATGTCGACATCAGGCTGTTCAACCGGAGGAGGCAAGCGACGGGTGATACCCGAATCCACATCCATAGTTGTCGTAACCAGGAAGAAAATAAGCAGAAGGAAGGCGATGTCAGCCATCGATCCTGCATTAATTTCGGGTGCTGCTCTTCTCATAATTGACTATTTAAACAGTTTATAAAGGCTGGCAAACAAAACAGTAATGGCAGTTAAAATGATCACGATTGTCGTAAAAACGATACCGAAACTGATCCATACGGATTCGGATGCAGACATTTTCAGGGTTTCCAGTTCAAGTGCTGAATATGAATTTCCTGCAAACAGATAGGAAATCAGGGCAATAACGCCTACCAATGCCAGCACAAGCAGAAAGTTTTTAGTGTTTTTGGGATGTTGGATAAAGTTATAAACCGGAGCGATGAACGAAACAATGGCGGTAAGTATGATCAACACATACGAAAACTGCATCATTGTATCGAACGAGCCACTGGCAAAGAAAACGATGCCTAGCAGCGAACCAATTCCCATTATCGCATAAAAACCCCAGCTAAGATATTTTGCAAATTTATCTTCCATGGTGGTTTATTTTTTATTGTATTTGTTCAAAATATCCATGAATGAAATGGATGTGTCTTCCATGCTATTGATCAGCGAGTCAACCTTCGAAATGATGTAGTTGTAAAGGATCTGCAGAATGATCGCAACAATAAGACCAAATACAGTTGTTAACAAAGCGATTTTGATACCATTGGCAACGATTTGGGGGCTGATGTCACCGGCAGCAGCGATATCATCGAAGGCCTGGATCATCCCGATAACCGTACCCAAGAACCCAAGCATAGGAGCAAGGGCGATAAAGAGTGAAATCCAGCTGATACCTGATTCCATACGGCCTGTGATTACTGAGCCATATGAAACAACTGATTTTTCAACTTCTTCGATGCCTGAATCATAACGCATCAAACCCTGGTAGAAAATGCTCGCCACAGGTCCGCGTGTGTTACGGCATATGTTTTTAGCTTCTTCAACGCCACCGCTGGCAAGTGCATTTTCAACACCTGTTAACAGTTTTGTGGTATTTGTACCGCTTAGGGTCAAATAAAGAATTCTTTCAACTGCGATTGCAAGACCGAAGATCAAGGTAAGTAGAATGGGGGCCATCCATACTGGTCCACCTTCGATAAACCTTTCCTTCATGGCTTCGTGGAAAGTTTTTGGTTTTGCCGTGTCAACAGTTTCAGTTGTAGCGGTTTCAGCAGCTTGTGCGAACACAACGTTGCCGATGCCGAAAGTCATCATACCAGCGATGAACAAGAGAGCAATTAATTTTTTCATAGTTAAAAAATGTTGATTACTACTTTAAACTCCGATTTTGTGTGGTTATTATTCAATGAATGATTTCATCCTTAATTCGGCAAAGGTATAAATAAATTAAAAAATATACGCTGTTACCCAATGAAGAATTATTCCTTCTGCGGAGAGAGCGGGATTCGAACCCGCGGTACCCTTTTGAGGTACACACACTTTCCAGGCGTGCGCCTTCAACCACTCGGCCATCTCTCCATGTTTATTCAGCCTGCTGAATAACAGCCGCCAAAAGTAGGCAATTTTTTACTACCAGTGCAAACCAATTTTTGATGCCTGTTGTTTTCGGTATCAACTGGCGACCAGGACGACCTTTCGTGAAAACAGTCTGCCCGTTAACATTTTACAGGCATTACCTGATCATCAGCGGACGGCCTCCTTGTTGTTCGCTCTTGCCTGGCCGAAGGAAATAGATGCCCGGTGCAAGTCCAGAAACATCGATAGATTCCCTGCCGTTTAATGGCCATGAACGTACTAGATTCCCATAAACATCAAACAGCTGCAGTGTTTCTGTTGGCTTTCCCGTGTATTGCACATGAACGGTTTCATAGGCCGGATTTGGGTAAATGCTGAGTATAGGCTTCATTTCCTCTACACCTGTGATCACCCTGCTGATCTCAAAGTCATCGATATAAATGCCATCGCCGGTCACATACACATCGCTCATGAAATGAAAACGCAGCTGCACGTGCGGCTCACCAATGTATGCAGTCAGTTCATAGGTTTTTTTCTGCCAGCCCGACTGAACTCCGTTGAATTCATCGAGTTGTGTCCAGTTCATCCCATCAGTCGAAATTTCAAGCCACACATAATCATAATCGGCCTCAAGGTCGAATTTATTCCAGAACGATAAGGTAACTTCATCAAAATTACCCTCCAGGCCGAAAGCCCTCAGGCTGGCATAGCTCACCACACTGTTGCCATATTGCCCTGTAGGGCTGTCGGCCAGGCTGTGTGATGGCGAATGGCTTGCGGATGATGAAAGCCCCCATCCCTGGCTTGTTTCCCAATAAGCCGTTCCACTTTCAAAGTCAGTAAAAAACGGGAGGCTTAAGGGTGGCATTGGGGTAACCGTTGCCGTGTTCGATGCATCAGACTCATCACCTGATTCGGAATATATTGCAGTTATATAATAGGTATAGCTGATTTCGTTGATCACATCGGCGTCAAGGTACTGATTGCTTTCGGGCGAAGCTATGGCCACATTGTCGCGGTAAACGATAAAATGATCGATTCCTTCCATTGTATCCCAGTTGAGTTCCACCTGGTTATCGCCGGCGAAGGCGATCAGGTTTCGGGGAGGATTGAGCCTGTTGGCCATGGTGACAATGGAAGCCAGGGATGCCTGCGCAAATATGCCGGCCTGTGTTTCGTTGTTGTAACTCGGGCCGATATTGTCGTTCGATGTGTGAATATAGGGGCTGTAATTGTCACCGTCTTCAAACGGAAAGATGCCCATAAAACCATTGTTGTTAAACGAGGTATGGTCACTGTCGCCACCAATGAGCACCCCGGTTTCTACCAGAAAATCGGGCAGATAGGTTGCGCATACATCCGTATAGAAATCGGCCAGTTCCTGGGCTGAAGGCGGATAGATCAGGTCGGTGTGTACCGGACTGCCGTTTTGCAGGTATCCAATCATATCGAGGTTAAAATAGCCCTGTATGTCCATGTTTTGATCAGCGCAACGCGAGGCATAGGCTTCGCTGCCATACAAGCCGTATTCCTCGCCCGAAAAGGTGCAGAACACGATGGTCCGGTCAAAGGTATACTGGCTCAATATCCGAGCCAACTCAATCACAGCGGCCGTTCCACTGGCGTTGTCATCAGCTCCCGGAGCTAGTCCTGAATTGGAATAGGAATCATAGTGTGATCCGCAAATGACATATTCGTCGGGATAGACTGTTCCCTGCATGGTGGCGATCACGTTATCGCTCGCATTGCCACCCGGCATGCTGAAATTCATGATTTCGACCGACAGCCCAAGGGCTTCAAACTGGCCGGCAATCCAGTTCTGGGCTTCGATGCTGGCAGGTTGATATGCATTGCGTGTGCCATAATCCTGCAGATGCTGCACAGTTGCCGTGAGGTTGGCTGCATCAACCTGATTGATCAGATCAAGCACAAATGGATCCGGATCGGTGAGCCTGACTGGCCGCCGCTTGCTGCTTTCAGCAAGCCTGACCGCTTTGTTAAACAAGCGGACCATCCCGTCGTTTTTAGCAGGCTGCAGCTGCCCTTCCTTGCTTTCATCAATGCCAACCACAAGCAAGTTGTCGGAAGTATACAGCAGACTGGCTTTGCCGGCGATGGTGTTTGTATATTCCTGCATCATGCCGGCATGGGTGTACACCACATAATAACTCAGCCCATTGTTCCATGGATTGTCCTGAAGCACCGTGTATTTTTCCCTGATCGGGGATTCAATGGTGGCAATCACTAATTTTTCCTGGTAATAATGTGCCTTGATCAACGGATTCAGGATCAGGATTTTTGTTTGTGTGAAGCCAGTCGTTTCGATCAGTACCAGCTGATCAGCCATTGATGACAGCATCATGCTGCAAAACACCATGAGCAACAGGAATTTTTTCATTGTTATGTGATAATTTGTTTGTCCCACAAAGCTAAACAAGATTATTGTCCCTTGGTAAGTTGCAATGAAATAAGCCCTGCCAAGGTAATTATCTGCGCCAGCCAATGATGCCAGTCGCTAAAACCTGATCAAGCCTGAACGGTCATTTCGCCACGTATGGAAGTATGGAGCAGTTCGGCTATCCTTTCTTTCGGATAACCTTCGCCGATGAGGTACATGAGTTTTGCCAGGGCCGACTCGGTGGTGATGTCGAACCCGCCAATGACGCCTATACGACCCAGGTCGATGCTGGTTTCATATTTCCCGATCTCTACCGATCCCGATTTGCACTGGGTGACATTGTACACGATCAGGCCTTTTTTGATGGCCGATTCGAGGTTATTGATAAACCAGGCGTCAGTAGGGGCGTTGCCAGATCCAAAGGTTTCGAGAATGAGGGCCTTCAGTCCGGGTATGTTTAAGGTGCTGCATACCACATTTTCAGAAATGCCGGGAAACAATTTCAGGATCGATACATTAAAATCGAGCTGGGTGTGCACCTTCAGCTTTTTGAAGTTGGGCCTGAGGATGATTTGCTTGTGGTAGCGAATGTGAACGCCTACCTCTGCCAGCGGTGGATAATTGCCCGAAACAAAGGCGTTGAAGCGTTCGGCATTGAATTTTGTCGTGCGGTTTCCGCGCATCAGCTGATTTTCGAAAAAGATGCTCACCTCGGGCACCATGGCCACATTGTCGTCTTTGGCAGCTGCAATTTCGATGGCAGCCAGGAAATTTTCGCGGCCATCGGTCCTGATTACGCCCATTGGCAGTTGCGATCCGGTAAACACAACCGGTTTGTTGAGGTTTTCGAGCATGAAACTGATGGCCGAAGCGGTATAGGCCATGGTGTCGGAACCATGAAGCACCACAAAGCCATCATATTGCTCGTAGTGCTGCTCAATCAGCATGGCCAGTTTCACCCAGAACGAAGGCTTCATGTTCGAAGAGTCGATCAACGGTTCAAAAGAAGCAAAATCAATCTGATATTGAAAACTTTTTAAAATAGGCATCTGATCATAGATGTGATCGAAGTTGAAAGGCTTCAGTGCTCCGGTGGTGGCGTCTTTGATCATTCCGATTGTGCCTCCGGTGTAAATCACGAGTATGGCGGTCTTGTCTTCCATGCTAAGCGCAGTTAAAAAGTTTGCATGCGTTGTGTGTGGTCATCTGGGCCACCGTCATCAAATCAGTGTGACATACCTCTGCCAGTTTTTGTGCGATGTAGATCAGGTAAGCGCTTTGGTTGCGTTGTCCGCGAAAAGGCACAGGAGGCAAAAATGGCGCATCTGTCTCTAGGACAAAGTGATCGGGTGAGAAACCTGTAACAACTTCCGGCAGGCTTGATTTCTTGTAGGTGAGTACGCCGCCGATACCCATGAGAAACCCCAGGTCGATGATACGGCGGGCGTCATCTGCAGTGCCTGTGAAACAATGAAAGACTCCTTTCAGCCCGTCGGTTTTTTCTCTTTCCACGATGTCGAGAATCAATGGAAAGGCTTCACGGGTATGAATGGCCACCGGCAGCTGGCATGCTTTGGCAAGCCGGAGTTGTTCTGTGAACACGCTTATCTGCTGTTCGCGGTATTGCTGATCCCAGTATAAATCAATGCCGATTTCACCAAGAGCAACGTATTTTCCACCGGCAAGTTCGTTTTTTATCGCGTCGAGCTGCAACTCCCAGTCCGCTTTCACCGAAGTGGGATGCAAACCCATCATGGGGAGGCAGTTTACCGGAAACAGTTCGTGCAAGGCCTTCAGCGAAGCAATTGAATCAATATCGATGTTTGGAAGCATAATGGTGTCAACGCCTTTCGCGATGGCTGATTCAACAATGGCTTGTCTGTCAGCATCAAACTCAGGAAGATAGAGGTGTGCGTGGGTGTCGATGAGTCTCATGCTGCAAAAATAGCTTTATTGTTTTAACTTTGCCTGGCCCAAATTCCTCCGCGCTTGAAAAAGATCCTGATCATACGTTTCAGTTCCATCGGCGACATTGTACTCACAAGTCCGGTGATCCGCTGCCTGAAAACACAGCTTCCGGATGCCGAACTGCACGTGCTCACAATGAAAGCCAACCGCCTGCTGTTCGAACACAATCCATACATCAGCAGAACACACAGCTTCGATGGAAGTTTTTCAGCTTTGTTGCCGGCACTCAGGGCTGAGCGCTATGACCATATTGTTGACCTGCATAAAAACCTGCGGTCGTTGCGTGTGAAGTTAGCGCTGGGTGTAACATCAAGCAGCTTTCCGAAACTGAACCTGAAGAAATACCTGCTTGTTCGGTTTAAGCTGAACATGATGCCACCACTCCATATCGTCGACCGCTATTTTAAGGCTGTTGAGTGCATGGGTGTTGCAAATGACAAGCAAGGCCTTGATTACTTTCTGCCGTCTGATGCATCGGCTTTCGCAAAGGTGCATGGTGATTTTTCGCTGGAAAAATTTCCGCAAGGATTTGTGGCTGTGGTGATTGGAGCCAAACATTATACAAAGATTCTCCCGGTGGATAAGGTGATTGAGGTATGTCGTCAGGTCAAACTGCCGGTGGTGCTGGTTGGTGGCAGGGAAGATGCCGAAAGGGGTGAACAAATAGCTTCCGGCGAAGGATTACAGGCAATCAATGCCTGTGGAAAATATGGCTTACACGAATCGGCCATGATCGTAAAGCTGGCCCGGGCCGTAATTACAAACGACACGGGTTTGATGCACATTGCTGCCGCTTTCAGAAACCCCATAGTATCGGTGTGGGGAAACACAGTCCCTGATTTTGGGATGTATCCTTACATGCCTGCCAATCAGGATGATTCAGTGATTTTCAGCATCAAAAACATCCCATGCAGGCCATGCAGCAAAATTGGTTATCAACGATGCCCCAAGGGACATTTCGACTGCATGATGAAACACAACAGCAGCGGGATCGCTGCAACAGTGAACGGGTTTATCCGATAGCGACAAAAGGATTATCCACCTTTTCGCTTCCAATAGAGGTTTCAGGCCCGTGACCAGGATACACAAGGGTGTGGTCGGGCAACACAAACAACTTTCCCCAGATGCTGTTTTTCAGTTCATCATAATTACCGCCGGGCAGATCGGTGCGCCCGATGCTTTGATAAAACAAGACGTCGCCTGAAATAACAAAGGGAACTTCTTCGCAGAAAAAGCACACACTTCCCGAAGCGTGCCCGGGTGTGAACAGCACTTTTACTATTGAGTTGCCAAAGCGAATTTGCTGTCCGTCTTCGAGAAATAGCTCCGGGATAATCGCTTTGCTGAGCCGCAAACCAAAGGAACTGGCGTAAGCAGTTGCGTCTTTCAGGTAACGCATACTGTCGGCATGGGCTTCAAGCTTAAGACCAAATTTCTCTTCTGCAAAGGCATTGCCAAGGATATGATCAATGTGGGAATGGGTGCTCAACAACCTGACTGGCTTCAACTGGTGGTATTCGATAAAATTCAGCAGTTCGTCCTCTTCTTCCGTATCGGCGCAGGCTGCGTCGATAATGATGCATTCCCTTGTTTCATCATACAAGAGGTAGGTGTTCACCTGAAAGGAGTTGAAAACGAACTTTTTTACCTGAATCATAGCACTGTACTTTATGTTTGTTGATGCTTGTAGCTGATGCAAAAATAAGATTTTGGCCAATCGGATGTGACTGAATCCACCGCTAAAGTATTAATTTAGCCCGATGAATCGTTTACAACTGATGAACAACACTGACAAAACACAGGCCGCTTCAGGACAAATCACGTCCGCCAGCTTGCTGATGTTTGCGGGTGTTATTTTTATGTTGTTGATGACGAACACATTAACCGCTCAGTTCTACAACGGTTCGAATATGACCTTTGGGAAAAACAGGGTGCAATACCACAACACCATATGGTCTTTCTACAAGTTCGAGGATTTTGACACCTATTTTTACCTGAATGGCAAAGAGCTCGCCCTCTACACGGCCTGGTACACCCAGCAACAGCTGCCTGCACTGGAACGCAAGCTCGAAACAGTGCTCGATGACAAGATGCAGTTTGTCATCTACAACAGCCTGAACGAACTGAAGCAGAGCAATATCGGCCTGGCCGGCGAACAACAGTATAACACCGGTGGGATCACACATATTTTGGGCAACAAGGTGGTGCTCTATAACGACGGCAATTACCTGAATTTTGAACAGCAGATCAGGGCAGGCATCGCCGATATCCTCATCACCCAGTTGATGTATGGTGGCAGCATCGGGTCTCAGATTCGCAATGCAGCCTTGTTTACCCTGCCCGACTGGTATAAAAATGGATTGATCTCCTACCTGTCGGAGGATTGGAACTCAGAAATTGACAACCGTTTGCGCGACGGGATGGTTTCGGGTAGGTATAAAAAAATCAACCGGCTTTCGGGCGAGGATGCCATTTTTGCCGGGCATGCCTTGTGGCGCTATATAGAAATGAAATATGGCCCTTCGGCCATCACCAACATCATTCACCTTACCCAGCTTACGCGCAATGTGCAAAACGGCTTTTTGTATGTTACCGGCTTGCCTTTCAAGGAATTGGTAAGTGAATGGTACACCTACTATTATGATGGGTATGCTAGGCTCGAAGCCATAAATCCGGATGAAACACTTCCTTACCGCTACCGTGACTTTTTGTCGTACCTGAGACCGGTGGTCAGTCCCGACGGAACCGAACTGGCCTATGCCACCAACAACGAAGGCAGGGTCGTTGTATGGCTGCAGCAGCTTGGAAGCGGTAAGAAAAGAAAACTCTACAAGGCCGGTTTCAGCTCAGGGCAAAAAATCGACAACACCTATCCCTTGCTCAGCTGGCATCCCAGTGGCGAAATCCTGGCCTATGTTGTGGAAGAAAAAGGCAATATCTGGCTCTATTTTCATAACCTGAAAGAAAACAGCACCCAAAGGCGGGTGTTATTCGATTTTCAAAAGATCACTTCTTTCTCCTATGCGCCTGATGGTCAGCAGCTGCTGATGTCGGCGGTGCGTCATGGAAAACCGGATGTTTATGTGTTCAACATAGCAGCCAACTCGCACCGGCAAATCACCGATGACTACTACACTGACCTTGATCCGGTGTTTTTTAACGGGATGCGGCAGATCGTATTTAGCTCAAACAGGCCAGGTGACACAATCAGGCAGCAGGACACTCCGGATAAACAGCCCGGGCAGTTCGATCTGTTCAGCTACGACTTCGTCCGTCATTCACCTGTCTTGCAGCGGGTTACCGAGACACCCCTGGCCAACGAAACAAAGCCTTTCTTCACACCAGGCGGAAGGCTGTTTTACCTGAATGATGGCAGTGGTTTCCAGAACCTGAATCAGGCCTTTTACGACAGTGCAATCAGCTATGTGGACACGGCAGTGCATTATCGTTATTTCTTTAAATCGCAGGTGGTTACAGGTCTTACCACAGCCATGAACGATTATGCGATACTTCCATCGGATGACAAGGTGATGTTCACAGCCCTGTCGAAAAACCGCATCCGGCTCTTCCGCACCGACATTGCGGCCTACCTGAGGCAAGAACCTGAACAAATCCCGGTTTCGGCATTCATGCAGGAGAAAATGACCATCGGGCAGGCTGCAGAAGAAAAAACAGATGCCTTGCCTGAACCTGTTGCACAAAGCCGGAGACACTTTGTTGCTGCCATGCGTGAGGCCGTAAACACCGACACACTGGCCGCGCCTAACCGACAGAAACAGGGTGGATTTGCCATCGAAGGACAATCGCGTATGCCATTTTCAGGGCTGATGAACAAAGACAAACCAAGCCTGATGGCGGCATCCGCCGAACCTAAGCGAAGGAATTACAACGTCGAGTTTTACTATGATCAGCTGTTTACACAGGTCGATTTTACCTACATCAACTATAGCTATCAGGCTTTTTCAGGGGGCGGCTCACCCATCTATCTGAATCCGGGCTTCAATGTGTTTCTCGGTGTTAACCTCACCGATCTGCTCGAAGATTACCGCATCAGCGGCGGCGTGCGCATGAACACCAACCTGACCAACAATGAATATGTGGCCAGTTTCAGTAACCTCCAGAAACGCCTCGACAAGCAGATCATTTTTCACCGGCAGAGTATTGAACAATCCACCGAAACATACCTCATGCGCACCCATTCGCATGAACTTTACTATATCCTCAGCTGGCCCTTCAGCGAGTCGCTGAGCCTGAAAGGAACCGGAATTTACCGCAACGATATGAAGGTGTATCTGGCAACTGATCAGGTAAACCTTAAGAAACCCAACCTGTATGAGCACTGGGCAGGCTTGCGCACCGAACTGGTGTTCGACAACAGCCGCGAACTGGGCATGAACCTATACAGCGGCATCAGGTCAAAGGCTTTCGCCGAATATTACCAGATTGTTGGTGAGCGCACCCGTAACCTTGTTGTAGTTGGATTCGATTTCAGGCATTACCTCAAAATTCACCGTAACTTCATCTGGGCCAATCGTTTGGCTGCCAGCACATCCATTGGCAACAACCGCCTCATTTACTATATGGGAGGCGTCGATAACTGGCTGTTCCCGAGTTTTAACCGCACCACACCCATCGACTATAACCAGCAGTATGCCTACCAGACCCTAGCCACAAATATGCGTGGCTTTAACCAGAACATCCGCAATGGGAACAGCTTTGCCGTGTTGAATTCGGAACTCAGGTTTCCGGTGTTCCGCTGCCTGTTGCAACGGCCGATCAATTCCGATTTCATCAGAAATTTCCAGCTGGCTACTTTCGGTGATATCGGCACAGCATGGACAGGCCTGAATCCATACGATCCCAAAAATTCGCTCTACACCTCCACCATCGAGAATGGTCCGCTAACCATCACCGTTGAGGTGCAGAAAGATCCGATCGTTGGAGGTTTCGGATTCGGTGCACGCACCCTGCTGCTTGGCTATTTCGTCAGGGGCGATGTTGCCTGGGGCGTGGAAGACCGCCGGATCTCAAAACCTGTATTTTATTTGTCGTTTAGTTTGGATTTTTAACAGCAGGAGGAATAAACATGTCCATTGATAGTGTCATTATTTTAATCCTTATTGGCCTTGTCGCCGGCATCTTCAGCGGCATGATCGGCATCGGCGGCGCAATCATCATCATCCCGGCACTGATCTATTTTCTTCACCTCGACCAGCACACAGCCCAAGGCACCAGCCTGGCTGTTATGCTGCCACCCATTGGGCTTCTGGCGGCTTATAATTATTACAAGGCAGGCGCCCTAAACCTGCATTATGCGCTCATCATTGCCGCCTCGTTTTTTGTCGGAGGCTTTTTCGGGGCGAAATTTGCAGTCAATATTCCGGTCGAAACACTCCGGAAAGTGTTTGCCTTTGTGCTGATGGCGATCGCCATTAAAATGCTCCTGACAAAAAACGGTTAATAACACCCGCTTTCAGTGGCCATAGCGTATGCCAATTTTGTCCGAAAATAAATATTTTATTTAACAGACTAGGTATAACTCGCCGGATGCCTCGATTGGTGCGACTTTAATGATTTATTAACATCCTAAGGTTGAAAAAAACAACCTTGATCAACGTAAATAGCATTGTATATTGCATTCCCATTCGAGGAATAAGGAATTTATTTATTCTAGTTTGATTAACAACCACTTACCTTAACCAACCAACAAAATAGGGAAGAACCGGTATGGAAAACAATTTGTTCGAAAATCTGGAAACCACTCTGAAACAGGGTAAAGAAAGCAGTTTTTATGACAAGATGCTTGAAATGAGGGTCCGCCCTGAAATTAGTCAGGACAAAGGCGCTGAGAACCTGAATGATGGCGCGAAAACCAATATGGAAAAAGAAGCATTGAAAGAAGAGAAGGTGATCAGCACATATTCGCATGAGGAGGTATTGAGTGCCTCAACAACTTATTTTAAGGGTGACACATTGGCAGCCAATGTGTGGATGAACAAATACGGGTTGAAGGACAGCGATGGCAATTTGTTCGAACTTACGCCCGATGATATGCACCGGCGCCTTGCGGCAGAAATTTACCGCATCGAGAAAAAATATCCGAACCCGGTCAGCGAGCAGGAAATCTATGAAACCCTGAAGGATTTCAAGTACATCATCCCGCAGGGAAGCCCCATGGCCGGAATTGGCAACAATTTCCAGGTTTCATCGCTATCGAACTGCTTTGTGATTGGCAATGATGGTGCCTCCGACTCTTATGGCGGCATCATGAAAATTGACCAGGAGCAGGTTCAGCTGATGAAACGCCGCGGCGGTGTTGGTCACGACCTTTCGCACATCAGGCCTACAGGCAGCCCGGTGAAAAACAGCGCACTTACCTCAACAGGTATCGTGCCTTTCATGGAACGCTACTCCAACTCAACAAGGGAAGTGGCCCAGGACGGACGCCGTGGCGCCCTGATGCTGAGCATCAGTATCAAACACCCCGATGCCGAAAGGTTCATCGATGCCAAAATGGAACTGGGCAAAGTCACCGGAGCCAATGTTTCAGTGAGGATTACCGATGAGTTCATGCGGGCTGTGGTGAACAACGAAACCTTCGTGCAGCAGTATCCGATCGACGCCAAAGAACCCATGTTCGTGAAGGAAATCGATGCACGCAAACTCTGGGATAAAATCATTCACAACTCCTGGTCATCAGCCGAACCCGGTGTGCTGTTCTGGGATACCATCATCCGCGAGTCGATCCCTGATTCTTATGCCAGTCTTGGCTTTAAAACCCTGTCGACAAATCCTTGCGGCGAAATTCCGTTGTGCGCATACGACAGTTGCCGTTTGCTGGCAATCAACCTCTACAGCTATGTCGACAAGCCATTTTCCGATGAGGCCAGTTTCAATGTGGATCTGTTTACAAAACATGCCCGCATGGCCCAGCGCATCATGGACGACATCATCGATCTGGAGATCGAAAAAGTGGATGCCATCCTGGCAAAGATTAGCGCTGACCCTGAACCCATCGAGGTTAAAGGCGTGGAGATGCGGCTGTGGGAAAACATCCGTAAGAAAGCACTGCAGGGCCGGCGCACGGGCATTGGCATTACTGCTGAAGGCGATATGCTGGCTGCCCTGGGAACACGATACGGATCGGAAGAAGCCATCAGCTTTTCCACCGAAGTTCACAAGCTGCTTGCCCTCGAAGTGTACCGGTCGTCGGTCGATCTGGCTGCCGAGAGGGGACCTTTCGAAATTTACAACGCCGAACTCGAAAAAAATAACCCGTTCATTCTGAGGCTTAAAGAAAGTGCGCCGAGGCTGTATGAAAAGATGCAACGTGCCGGCAGACGCAACATCGCCATGCTGACCATTGCACCCACTGGTAGTGTAAGCATCTGCACCCAGACAACCTCGGGCATTGAACCCGTGTTTATGGTAAGCTACAAACGCCGTCGCAAGGTGAACCCGAACGATAAAAACGTCACCGTTGGTTTTGTTGATGATGTGGGCGATGCCTGGGAAGAATACAATGTGTTTCACCCAAAATTTGAAACATGGCTTGAGGTTAACGGTTATGATGTGGCTCAGGTGAAAGCATACAACGACGAGAAACTCAACGAAGTCATCGCCAGGTCGCCCTATTATCAGGCTACATCGAATGATATCGACTGGGTAAGCAAGGTCCGGATGCAGGGCGATATTCAGAAATGGGTCGACCACAGCATCAGCGTAACGGTCAACGTGCCGCGCGACACTCCTGAAACCCTTGTGAGCGATATTTACCGCACAGCCTGGGAAAGCGGCTGCAAAGGCATGACCATTTACCGCGACGGCTCACGTTCGGGTGTATTGGTGAGTGCCGACGAGAAAAAATCGACCGAAGCCGGAAACGAAGAATTTAAAGAAACCAACGCACCCCCAAGACCAAAACGCCTTGAAGCCGATATCATCAGGTTCCAGAACAATTACGAAAAATGGATCGCTGTGGTGGGCAAGCTCAACGACAAACCCTATGAAATTTTCACTGGTAAAGCCGACGACTTCTTCCTGCCTCCATGGGTCGAAAATGGGTGGGTTATCCGCGAGAAGAATAAGGCCGAAAAAGCCCGTTACGACTTCCAGTTTGAGGATAAGCAAGGCTACAAGGTAACCATTGAAGGACTTTCGCGTTCGTTCAACAAGGAGTACTGGAACTACGCCAAGCTCATTTCAGGCATTCTACGTCACGGCATGCCGCTGCCTTATGCCATCGAGCTGGTGCAAAACCTCACCCTCGACGAGGACAACATCAACACCTGGAAAAACGGCGTCGTCAGGGGACTGAAACGCTATATCCCCGACGGAACACAGGCATCAGGCAAGCTTTGCCCCGAATGCGGTGACCACAAAGGACTCATTTACCAGGATGGTTGCCTGACGTGCAGCTCATGTGGGTATTCGAAATGTGGATAAAAACAGTTAGCAAAAAATCAAAGCATAAAGCCGCTGCGTTCACAACGAGGCGGCTTTTTTTTCGACTGAACCGTGGCAAGGTGTTGCCGGTCAGAAGTGTATTTTATGGTAATCGTAGGTCTGGTTGTCTCTGAAAGCCCTGATTTTTCCGGCCACATACAACAGCATCTGAAACTGATGATCGTCGAGCCAGCGCATGGCCTTTTTGTCGCCATTGACGGCATCGGCAAGACAGACAAACAGAGGAAAGTCGTTTTTCATGAGCCAGGCCCTGGCCTGCATCTTCCCATCAATGGCTCCGTCGAGGGCTGCAAAGGCAAAATAGCGGTTTTTCATCAGCCACACCATGGCTTCTTCGCTTCCCCTGATGGCATTGCTTAGTGCAGCAAGCTCCGGAAAGCGGTTGCTGAGCAGCCATCGCTGAAACTGATCGCCATCACCAAAGGTTTCGGCAAAGGCCAGCAGGGTTTTATTCGGGTATTGGTGCATGCTTGTGCGGGTTCATTAAGGTATGTCAGGCGTAAACTTCGGCTTCGATGCCTGCCTTCCGCACCATCGCTGCAATCGTTTCGAGGGCTGCTTCATCAATCCTGACGAGGCCTTCGAGCGGCGTTTCCCTTTCAATGGCATACACCATTACGGCCTTGGGTCTGATCTCCAGCACGAGGCTGAGCCAGGCTTTCAGCTCTTTTTCGGTGGTGTTGTCTACCTTTTTGTGGTTGATTTCGCCCCTGAGAAACAAACTCTGAATGACCAGGTTGCCGTTGAAGCGCTTCAGTGTTTCAACATATTCCCTGATTCTGAAGGCTTTCAATGGCATATTGATGAGGCGGATGGTTTCTTCGGTGCCTCCGTCGAGTTTCTGGATGTTGTTGTCGATGCGACACAAGGCCTGAAAAATCGTTGGTTTATGGAGCATGCTTCCGTTGGTAAGCACACTGATTTTTGCCGATGGCAGCAGTTCGTTTCGGAGGCTGATGGTATCGGCGATAATCTCAGCGAATTCGGGATGCATGCTGGGTTCGCCGTTTCCGGCAAAGGTGATGCTGTCGGGCTGGCGCGTGGTGCCAATCAGTTCGCCAAGTGTTTGTCGCAGCCGCTGGCTGATGTCGGCACGTGTGGGCAGTTGCATATGCAGGCCATTGCGGTTGCTGGTCCAGCCACACTCGCAATAGATGCAGTTGAAGGTGCAGAATTTGCCATGGGTGGGCAGCAGGTTGATGCCAAGCGAGATGCCCAGCCTGCGGCTGTTTACAGGTCCAAATATCATTTCATCGAAAAGGAAGCCGGCCATACTGATCGTTTGTGCAAAAGTAAGGGATTCCATAAAATTTTCTGAACCTCAGTTGGAATTATATGGATACTGCATTATCTTTGGTATTTCTCTTTTTATTCAAAACAAGATCCTGATTATTCACAAACAAACAAACCCATGAAAACAAAACCTGTGTTCAATTTTCCTATGTCATTGATTATCAATAGGTGAGTGGTGTGTTAAGAAAACTATTACAATCTGCGTTTTTGTGATGAGTATTAACTATATAGGTGCACAAACAGTAATAGAAGGTGAGCTTAGATTCGCAGCCTTAACCGATGAAGCAAGGCCTGAAAATGAAAGCCTTGTAAAGAATCAGGAACTTTCGGAAATGTTTCAGGAGCCTTATATCCTGCCCGAACCAGGATTGAAGCAAAACAAAATCAATCCAAGGAAAGCGGAATACTTCACCGGTCAACCGACAATTAATGTCTACCCTAATCCAGCCAAGGATTACATTATCCTTGATTGCCTGACTGAGTCTTTTCCAATAACAAAAGTGTTTCAATTGGTAAGCATAAGCGGTCACCTTGTTTTGGAGAAGGATCTCGACCGGTTAATAAAATACAACGTTATTGACGTGAGACATTTGCCAACAGGGACTTACACGGGCAGCATAGTGATTGATGGAAAGGTGCATGGAACGTTTAAAGTAGTTATAATTAAGTAAAAATCCTATAGCAATTACAGGAGTTACTTAGTATCTCCTGTAATTGCTATTATAATTCCAATACAATAATGATTGCGCATTTTCAATTTTTTAAGATAAACCAAAGCTTTGTTTTTCTTTTTTCCTTTTTCATTTTTTATCTGCTCGCAGAGAAAGGCTTAAGAGCCCAAGATTATTTTAATTTAAGAATTGATGCTGATGAAGCAAGTTCGAAGGATGTTTGTAGAGATATTTTGAAATTGGACGATGGATATCTAATTTCAGCAAATTTCGTTGAAATAGAAAATAATGATTTTTGGTCAAATAGTTTTATAAAAATTGATCTTGAAGGTAATATTATTAAACGCAAATATTACAAAGACAGTACATTTAGCAGAGCATTAAGCTATTTTCAAGGTGGTCTAAGGAAAAGCTTTTATACTGAAAATTACTATAATGTAGGTTGGAACGAGTATATAATTGATAATGAACATTTATATAAAGGGTTAATTTTCAATATTAATGCTGATTTTGATACACTTTGGACAAGAACTTATACTGATTTTCAAATGCCAAATGACAGTAGTTTTGTTTTTAACCACATGAGTTTATTGGTGAATGATGAAATGATCATTGTCGGTGATTCACGCATTAGCTCCTCATATTATAAGGCTTTACTTTTGTTGGTTGACAGCTCCGGAAATGAGCAATGGCGGCGGTATTACGAAAGCGGGCCGCTCAACAAAGGCATCAATGTGATTGCGACCCCCGACGGAGGCTTTGCCTTATCGTGCTTCAAATGGGTGCCACTGGAAAAAACAGCACACAACTACCTGGTTAAGACCGACAGCCTGGGCAATGAGCAATGGCGCCGCTACATCGGGGGGCTTTATGCCGATGGGCCGCTCTACCTGGCCAACTCCCCCGACAGCACCATCGTTGGGGCTTATGCCTATTCTGAC